>Ga0182024_10004766_pt1 | contig 30859 bp, 32 predicted proteins | sample P32metaG_FD_120480 | JGI IMG/M metagenome (GOLD analysis project Ga0182024, IMG submission 120480) | Permafrost microbial communities from Stordalen Mire, Sweden - P3-2 metaG (Illumina Assembly) | ecosystem: Environmental > Terrestrial > Soil > Wetlands > Permafrost | place: Sweden: Stordalen... | reverse complement strand
CGTCGCCGGAGCGGCCTTCCTTGAGCGTGTTGGCCCACCAGACGATCTCGTCCAGCATTCGCTTGGCGAAGTCATCGAGGTAGGGATAGTCCGCCATGGACTTGCCCTCGCGCAGCATGCCGATCATCTCGACCATGCCGATATGGACGGTGTGCTTGAGCGAAGCCACTTGCTCCTCGGCGAGGATGTGCCGCAGATGTTCCACGGCGCGGGCCGCGCCGGTGCCGCCATAGCCGACGAAGGTTGCGGGCGGCGGTAACCGAGACGCGCGCAAGACGGCACTTTTTCCGCCGTGACTTACTCGCCAGTAAGTGAGGTCGCTGGCTCAGTCGGGGGCGACGGCTATGTCCCCCGAGATACTGACTCGCTCGTGCGCCTCTTCGATGTCGGTCTGGTTCTCCATCACCCACTTACCGATCGGGGCAAGCGCAAGCTTGAGCGAGCGCCCACGGTCGGAGAGTTCGTATTCGACGCGCAGCGGAATCGTGGGGTAGCCCGTCCGGATCAAAATCCCGTCGTGCTCGAGTTTTCGTAGCGTAACGGTCAGCATGCGCTGGGAGACCCCGTTAATCGCCCGGTGCAATTCCCCAAAGCGCATCCGCCGGTCGCCGATCGCCGTCAGAAGCAGGATCGTCCATTTGTTGCCGACCCGCGTCAGAATATCTCCGACCCGGCGGCAATCCGCGTGAAGGCGCTGTGGTTCAGTGGTCATGCAGCAAACACAAGGTCGATCACGCCATACATAAAGACCGCCGACACATCTGCCCGCCACAGGGAGGGCCGCGCGTGTTAGGTTATGTCGACAATTGTGCGGTATTATATACCAAACGCGCCAATCCTGTCGGGCTCCACAAATGACGGAGTTCCGGGCAGGTTCATCGTATGAAGAAACGCACGTTTTTCGGCTGGTGCTCACGCACACCTTTCGCCGAAGCTTAACATGCCTGAGCCGCAGCGACCCCCAGCATTGCGAGCGCGATAGACAAATCTGGATCGGCCTGAACGAACGGCTGCATTCGGGGAATGAGCCAACACTGCCGAACGGCGGCAATGGGCGCAGAGCGGCCCTAAGGGTACGCAGCCGTCCCTGTTCGCAGTCCACCCCGATCCAGACCCTCCCCGTTCCATAATTGGAACATTTGCGAACCAGACAGAGAGCCGACAACGATGGGGAACCCCTGAGGATAACCTCGACCCTCGCCGACACCCGCGCGCATGCTCGTGCTGAACGAGCGCAGGTGTTTTGGCGCCCTTCGTAAGGCTGAGTTCCGTCCCAGGCACCCAAGCGCCACGGGAACGAAAAGATGCCTACGAGACATTTTTTCGCCGCAAGGACGCGGATCTAGATCAGCCGGGCCGCCCCGATTTTCGCTTCGCGCGATGGCTCGCCCCGCGTGCGGGGTGGACGAGATCGTCGATCGGCAGAATGGTCTTGTACTTCACCTGCTTCAGCGCGAAACTCGACCGAATATTGGCGACGCTTCGCGTTTTTGACAGCCGGTCGACGATGAAATGCTGCAAAGCCAACGTATCGGAAACGACAACGCGCAAGAGATAATCGGAATCCCCGGTCATGAGATAGCACTCCATGACTTCGGGAAAGCGAGCGACGGCCGCCTCGAACGCATCGAGTTGCGATTCGATCTGTTTTTCCAAAGTGACCTGGATGAAAACGCTGACGCTCGCGCCAAGCTTGATCGGGTCAAGCAACGCGACTCTGCGCAAGATCACGCCGGCTTCCTCCAGCGCCCGCACGCGGGCCAGGCACGGCGAGGGGGATAGTCCGACCCGTTCGGCAAGCTCGGTATTCGTGAGGCTGCAATCCTCTTGAAGTTCGCTGAGGATGCGGACGTTAATGGCATCCAGAAGCGTTTTCGGCATTTCATTCCGCAATCAATCAATAATTCAGCACATATTGCTGAATTTCGTTCAGGTTGCAATATGTTCGGCAGAATGCATCGCGGCTCCGATGCTATAGTCGCTCGGTCTTACAGCGGCGCGATCGGAGAGGCGTTATGCTCGCCAGAGGCAATCCGCCGGCGAACCTGCCTAGGGTCGCCGCCGTGTCGGACAGCGACCCCGCGGAAACAGCGGATTGGCTGGATTCGCTCGACTCTTTGTTTCGCCATAGCGGCCCCGCGCGCGCGGAATTCATCCTCTCGGCGCTCGAACACAAGGCGAGGGAACTCGGGGTCTTCTCCGATGCGCTACCGTTTTCGCCTTACCGCAACACGATCCCGCTCGAAAAACAAAGTCCGTTTCCCGGCGATATCGAAATGGAGACGCGTATTACCGCGATCATCCGCTGGAACGCCCTCGCCATGGTCGTGCGCGCCAACAGAGCCTATGGCGAGCTTGGCGGCCATGTCGCGAGCTACGCTTCAGTGGCTGAAATTTTTGAGGTCGGCTTCAATCATTTCTTCCGGGCGGCAAATGAAGCGGAGGGCGGGGACCTTGTATTTTTCCAGCCCCATTCGGCGCCCGGCGTCTACGCCCGCGCCTTCCTGGAGGGCCGGCTTAGCGAGGAACAACTAAATTGCTATCGGCGGGAGATAGGCGGGGCTGGCCTCTGTTCCTATCCGCACCCTTGGCTGATGCCGGAGTTTTGGCAAACGCCGACGGGTTCGATGGGCATCGGCCCGATCAGCGCCGTCTATCAGGCGCGCTTCATGCGTTACTTACGCGATCGCGGTCTAGCCGACACAGACGGCCGGCGCGTCTGGGGCGTCTTTGGCGACGGCGAAATGGACGAACCGGAATCGCTCGCCGGCCTTTCCCTAGCCGCCCGAGAAAAGCTCGATAATCTGACCTTCGTCATCAATTGCAATCTGCAGCGGCTCGATGGGCCGGTGCGCGGCAACGGCCAGATCATCCAAGAACTGGAGATGGTGTTTCGCGGCGCCGGCTGGAACGTGATCAAGGTCCTCTGGGGTTCGGAATGGGACGTGCTGTTCGCTCGCGACGCCACCCACGCGCTGCTGCGTCGGTTCGCCGCCACGGTCGACGGCAAGTATCAGACGCTCGGCGCCAAGGACGGCGCATATAATCTCGCGCATTTCTTCGAGGAAGACCCCGAAGTTTGCGCGCTCGTCGCCCATATGTCGGACCGCGACGTCGATACGCTGAAGCGCGGAGGCCATGATTTCCGTAAACTATTCTCTGCCTTCGAACTGGCCCAGGCGAGCATGGGACGGCCGACAGTCATCCTCGCCAAGACCAAGAAGGGTTTCGGCATGGGCGGCGCGGGGGAGTCGCGGATGACCGCCCACCAGACGAAAAAGCTCGACATCGACGCTCTACGCGCGTTCCGCGACCGCTTCGCCTTGCCGATCAGCGAGGAGCAGGTCGAACGTCTCGATTTTTATCGCCCGCCCGATAGCAGTGCGGAAATCGCCTATCTCCGCGAACGACGAGCGGCGCTTGGCGGCTCCCTGCCGGCGCGCCGACGTTCGGCGCCTAAAGTCGCTGTGCCGCCGCTCGCAAGCTACGCGGATTTTGCCCTCCATGCGGAAGGCAGGACGATGTCGACGACCACGGCGATCGTCCGCTTGTTCAGCAATCTGTTGAAAGACAAAACCCTCGGCCCTCGCATCGTCCCGATCGTCGCCGACGAAGCGCGCACTTTCGGGATGGCCAATCTGTTCCGGCAAATCGGCATCTATGCGCCTTTCGGCCAAGCCTACGAGCCGGAAGATTCGGAATCGATGCTCTATTACAAGGAAGCGAAAGACGGACAGCTTCTCGAAGAAGGCATTTCCGAAGCGGGAGCACTCTCATCATGGGTCGCGGCGGCCACGTCTTACAGCGTGCATGGCCTCGCGATGCTGCCGATCTATATCTTTTACTCGATGTTCGGCTTCCAGCGTGTCGGCGATCTGATCTGGGCAGCCGCCGACCAGCGGGCGCGTGGTTTCCTGATCGGGGCGACGGCCGGGCGTACGACGCTCAGTGGCGAAGGCCTACAGCATCAGGACGGCTCAAGCCACTTGATCGCCGCCACCGTCCCGAACTGCCGGGCTTACGATCCCGCCTTCGCCTATGAAATGGCGGTGATCCTCGACCATGGGTCGCGCATGATGATGGAGGAAGGCAGAGACGAATTCTTCTACATCACCGCGATGAACGAGAACTACGCGCAGCCCTCGATGCCGCCGGGCGCGGAGGCCGACATCGTCAAAGGCCTTTATCGCTTCGCTTCTCACGTAGCGGAGAATAGCCGCGCAGATGTGCGCCTGCTTGGCTCCGGCGCGATCCTGCCGGAAGTGATCGAGGCGGCAAGAATCCTCGAGACTGATTGGGGCGTCTCGAGCGAGGTGTGGAGCGCAACGAGCTACGCCGAGCTTGCCCGAGAGGCGCGCGAGGCGGAGCGCCACAACAGGCTCAATCTGCTTGACGAGCCGCTCGTCAGTCACCTTGCTGCGAGCTTGCCCGGCCGCGCCCCCATCGTTGCGGCTTCGGACTATGTTCGCGCCTATCCGCAGCTTGTCGCCTCCTACTTGGACGCGCGATTCGTCGCGCTGGGAACAGACGGATTTGGACGCAGCGACACACGGCAGGCGCTCCGCGCTTTCTTTGAGGTCGACCGCCGACATATCGTTGTCGCGGCGCTTGCCTGCCTCGCCGACGAAGGCCTCATCGCCCGCGAATCGCTGGCTGAAGCTATCGGGCGTTTCGGCATCAATGGCCATGCCGCTGCGCCGTGGACGATCTGACGGCGACGGCCTTTCTCCAACGGCTGTGATATAAATAGCGGGCATCAAGGCGACGACGCGCTTGAGGGGGGAAATTATGGAGAACAGGCAATCAGGCGGGGATTTGCGGTCTAAAACCGCGTTGGCTCTTGGATTCTTCACCCACGAAGAGGCGCTTGCCGTGGAGGCCGCCATGGGCCGCATTTTCCCGGACGACGAACTGGGTCCGGGGGCGATCGAAGCCGGCGCGCTCTGTTATTTGGACCGAGCCCTCGCGGGCGCAGAGATCCATCTGCAAGGTTTTTACCGGTCGGGCGTGCGCCAGCTGGATGTAGTGGCGCGAACCCGATTCGGACGATCGTTCGCTGAATGCGCGCCAGCTCAACAAGACGATCTGATCGAAGCGATGGCGAGAGACGCCCTGCCGGCATTTGGAAAGGCGCCGGCGGCGCCTGCCTTCTTCGAATCTCTGCGCTCGCACACGATCGAGGGGGTGTTTTCCGACCCGGTCCACGGTGGCAACCGCGATTTCGCGGGGTGGAGACTGCTGGGATATCCTGGGCCGCAGCCGAGCTATAGTCACGAGGAGCAGCAGCTCGACGCTGTAATCGTTCGCGACCGAATTTTCACGGCGGCGGATTATCCGTTGCCCTCTTCTGAGGAGGGCGAGCCGTGAGTCAGCCAAGGGGACAACCCGACGTCATCGTGGTCGGGCTCGGTCCCGCCGGCGCGACCGCATCCTATGCCCTCGCCAAGGCGGGCATTCGCGTGGTCGCCATCGAAGCGGGCCCGCATCGAAAAAAGGAGGAATATCGCCTAGACGAGATCACCGAGTCCGTGTTCCAGCGCGCCCGCTTGGGGCCAAAATTCAATCAAGAGCTCCAGACCTGGCGGCGCGCCGAGGGCGAGCCGACAGGTCCGGCGCTCTACTCCTTGGGCAAGATGAACAACGGAGTCGGCGGCACGGTCGTCTACTCTGCGTGGCTGAGACGCTATCTGCCGGGCGACTTTAAGCGCCGCAGCGATACAATCGCCCGCTACGGCGAGGACGCTCTTCCCCCAGGTTCGTCGGTTGTCGACTGGCCGATCGGCTACGACGACCTCGAGTCCTATTATACCGCCGTCGAGCAGATGACCGGCATCGCGGGCATTCCGGGCAACATTCGTGGGCAGCCCGTCAAGGGCGGCAATCCCTTCGAAGGCTTCCGCAGCGAAGGATACCCCTTGCCGCCATTGCGGACGGCCGGCCTCAGCGAACTCTTCCGTCAGGCCTGCGAGGCCTCCGGCTACCACCCGTACCCGGTCCCGGCCGGGATCAACTCGATCGCGTATGGCGGGCGTCCGGCCTGTACCTATTGCGGCTACAATGCGTTCTTCGGCTGCCACAATGGCGCAAAGTCTACGGTCGATCTCACCTTCGTGCCAAAGGCGATAGAAACCGGCAATCTCGAGATCCGAACCGAGTCGCGCGTCCTGCGCGTCACGACCAACGCTAGGGGTCACGCCGGCGGCGTCGACTATCTCGACGCCGAGGGGAACTTAAGTCATCTCGACGCGCCCATCGTGGTGCTGGCCGCTTACACATTCGAGAATGTACGGCTGTTGTTGTTGTCGAGCTCCGATCGCTTTCCCAAGGGGCTCGCCAACCGTCACGGCCAGGTCGGAAAATATTTCGCGCCCAAGCAACTTCCCCGGGTGCTCGGCATCCTGCCGGGTCGGACGGTCAATCGCTTTACCGGGCCGTCGGCGCAGGGGATGCTGATCGACGACTTCCTCAGCGACAATTTTGACCACGCGGGCCTTGGCTTCATTGGCGGCGCCTCGCTCGGCGTCATCCAGCAGAGCCAGCCGATTTCGGTCGCCAAAGATACGCTCCCGCCGGACGTGCCGAGCTGGGGACGCGGCTATAAGGAGCATCTGGTCAAGAATTGGAACCGCTATTTCGCTATCGAAGCTCAACCCGAAGGCTTGATGTACGAAGCGAATTTCCTGGACCTCGACCCCGTTGCGCGCGACCGCAGCGGCGTCGGTCTGCCCGTGATACGCATCACGTTCCAGCAATATCGGAACGAATTGGCGGTGATCGACTATGTTCGCCAGCGCAGCGTAGAGCTCCTCAAGAAGATGGGCGTCGAGAAGATCTGGACGGGGCCAACTCTGACCGGCGTCGGCAGTTCTCACGATCTTGGCGGCCTGCGGATGGGGGCAGACGAAGCCGCTTCCGTCGTCAACGCCGATCTCATGACGCATGAAGTGCCAAATCTTTATGTCATGAGCGGCGCCGTGTTTCCTTCCTGTCCTGGCATCAATCCCACGCTGACCATACAGGCCGTGTCTTGGCGAGCCGCCGATCTTCTCGCACGCGAGTGGAGTCGCGGGCGCGGATTATAGCAGCGTTGAGAGCGAAAGACTTTAGATCGCTGCGCCATTCATTCGATGTTGTGAACCCGATTGGACGCGAGAATGGCGAGAATGAAATCAGGGATTTCAAGTCCGCCCTTGACCTTCTCCTCGAAGGCCGCTTCCGCCGTGCGAACGTCCGCCAGCGTCTTGAGCACGGCCGCAGCCTTACCCCGCGGCACGACGACGACCCCGTCGCGATCGCCGATCAGGATGTCGCCGGACTCGATGCGCACGCCGCCAAGATCGATCGGCTCGCCAACGGTTCCCGGACCATTGCGGGCGGGCGAATTGGGCGTCACGCCGACGCAGTAGACCGGCAGGCCTACGCCGAGGATTCCGACGATGTCGCGCACCATCCCGTCGGTCACGAATCCGACGATGCCCCGGTTGCGCGCCATCCCAAGCAGCAGATCTCCGGTAACAGCGGCGCCCGCATAGCCCCCCGTCGCCGCGACCAGAATATCGCCTGGCTTGGCGACGGAAAGCGCGCCAAACAATGCGAGATTGTCGGAAGGCCCGGCGTTGCACGTCAAGGCGACGCCGACCATAACCTTCGAGACCGGCTCCAAGGGCTTGATGCGGTAGTCGATAGCACCGCCGCCGCCCATCGCATCGACGACATTTCCAGTCGGCGCGCCGACGAACCCGTCGACGGTCTTTCTTGGAGGTCGCGGGAAGTTGGCTCGAATGGTTAGAACGGGAGGATCGACGATCATGATTGTCTTCCTTCTGATTGAGGTGTCGACCGGCTAGAGCATCGCAAGCATGCCGCCGTCCACGAGGTGGAACGATCCCGTTATGAAGCTGGCGTCGTTCGACAGGAGGAATGCGGCGAGCCGGGCGACTTCAATGGGCTGTCCAATGCGTTTGAGAGCATGTTTCGAGCCCCATTCCGCAATTTTAGCGCCAGGGTTTTCCGGATTGTACATACGCGCTACCGACTGCGCCAAAGGCGTCTCGATCGTCCCCGGACAGATGGCGGTGACGCGGATGTTCTTGGGACCGTGATCAATCGCCATGACGCGCGTCATCGAAATCACGGCCCCCTTCGTGGCGGTGTAGGCGACGACATCGGGCTGCGTCGCGTGCGCCTGGACCGACGACATGTTGACGATGGCGCCGCCGCCGCTGGCTTCCATATACGGAACGACGTGTTTCGAGAGCAGGAAAATCGCCGTTAAATTGACGGCGATCACCCGGTCCCATTCGGCCTCGGCCATGGTCACGACGGTGCCATGAATTTCAAGGCCCGCACAATTGAACAATCCGGAGACGCGCCCGAGGCTTGCCGCCCGTTCGGCGACCTCCTTGCACTCGGCCGATTTCGAAACGTCGGCCTGCGCGATGTGAATGCGCTCGGAGGCTAGTGTCGCAAGCCCATCGGCATTGGTGTCCACGGCGACGATCGTCGCGCCGCATTCGGCGAAGTGAATCGCCGCCGCTCTGCCGATCCCCGACGCCGCCCCGGTAACGATAACGACTCCAGACAATTGCGCCAAATCTTCCTCCCTTTGTAGCTCGCCGCCGACGGGTGGAGCCGCTCGCGACCGTCGGCGAATTCGGCGTTCATTCGTTGCCGTAGAGATGCGTCGGCGCGCCGCGCGCCGATCTCGCGCGCCTAATTCTCGTTAGAAAAGCTCTTCTCCCCAGAAGAGCGAAACAATTGATCGGGGCCGATGTCGCCGATCCGCGTCGCACCCATCAGTCCGACGACGCGGTCGATTTCGCGGCGCAGGATTTCGAGCAACTGCGCGACGCCCGCCTCGCCCGCCACGGCCAGGCCCCAGAGTTGCGGCCGGGCGATCAGGCAGGCGGCGGCGCCGAGCGCCAGCGCCTTGACGACATCGGCGCCGCGGCGAACGCCGCCGTCGACCAGCACCGGAATCTCGCCGTTGACGGCCTCGACAATGCGCGGCAGCGCGTCGAGGCTCGCCAGCGCGCCGTCGAGCTGACGCCCGCCATGGTTGGAGACGATGAGCCCGTCGACGCCGCATGGCGCGGCCTGTCTCGCTTCGTCCGGATGCAGAACGCCTTTCAGCAGAAGCGGCCCCTTCCACAGGCCGCGCAGCCATTCGACGTCGCGCCAGGACATGCCGGGGTCGAGGATCGAGGCCATCCGGCTGGCGATATCGCGGATGTCGGAAGATTGCCCGGGACGCACATAATTGGCGAAGGTGATGCGGGGCAGCTCGCGGCCCATTCTGATCAGCCACGGCAGCTTGCCGGCCATGGCGGCCAGATCGCTCACGCGAAAGCGCGGCGGGATGGAAAAGCCGTTGCGGATGTCGCGTTCGCGATTGCCGAGCAATTGATTGTCGGTGGTCAGCACCAGGCCGTCATAGCCGGCCGCCTGAGCCCGTTCGACAAACTCGCGCGTGAAGCCGCGATCGCGATGGATGAAAACCTGCATCCAGCGCGGCGCGGCGCCGACCGCCGCGAGCTGTTCGATCGTGCAGACGGAGGCATGCGAGAGGCAATATCCGACGCCCGCCGCCGACGCCGCGCGCGCGGCGGCGATTTCGCCGCCGGGCCAGAATAGGCCGCTGAGACCGGTCGGCCCGATCAGCACCGGCATCGACAGTCGTCGGCCGAACAGTTCAACCGAAATGTCGCGCGTCGACGCGCCGTTCAGCGGACGCGGAACGAGTTCGATCGCCTCGAAGGCCCTTTCGTTGGCCCGCAGCGTATGCTCGTCCTCCGCGCCGCCGTCGGCGAAATCGAACACCGGGCGGGGCAACGCGCGCCGGGCAAGCTCGCGCATCGCGGCGAGGCTGTAGGCTTTGCGGCGCCAGGCCTCTTTGGACTGGGTCATGCCGATCCTCGCGGCGGGTCCATCGGCTTGATCCCAAGCGACGCTACGGTCGAATCCGCTTCCACAAAACTGAGCTGCCGAACGGTCTGTTCCAGGACGATCGCTGCTACGGCCTTTTCGAACCTGAGGAAATGGTCGGTTCGCAGATGCGCCCGGAAGGCCGCGGCGTCGGCGTAAATCTCATATAAGACGAACTGCCATTTGGGCGCGCCAATGGGCGACAAAACATCGAATTGCAGGCACCCTACCTCAAGCGCCAAGGTCGAGGCGGCGTTTTCGGCTGTCAATTCGCGGAATTGGTCGTGCGCCTCCGGTCTGACGCGAAATTCGACGATTATGGCGAGCCGAGTCACTTTTCGGTCTCCTTCACCTTCCAATAACGATCGGCGATTTCGGTCAGATGCTGGCGCATCGCTTGTTCCGCGGCCGCCGCATCGCCCGCCTTGATCGCGTCGTAAATGCGGCGATGGGATTTGGCGGCGAGCTTGTCCGTGCCGGCGCGGCGCAAGGAAACGCTGCGCTGATCCACCAGCCATTCGACGATTGCCTCGTGCAAAGCCACATAGATCGGATTGCCGGGGATTCTGGCGATGGAGAAATGAAAGGCGACGTCGGTCTTCATGAATCGAACGTAGTCCCCGACGGCGGCGAGATTCGCCGCGAGGGTCTCCTCAAGCTCCCTGATATTTTCGGGCGTGGCGACGCGCGCGGCTTCATTGGCGAGCGCGCATTCAAACAGGACGCGAGCCTGCTGGAAATGAAACATTCCCTCCGGCTTCGAGATCATCAGGCGCGCGGCGCCGGAGAGCTCGCCCAGCAAGGTCTTCGGCGTTGGGCTCGAAACGCGCGGCCGCTCGCCATTGGCGACAATCACTAGGCCCATACGGTTGAGGGCGAACAGCGCCTCGCGGATCGCCGGACGGCCGACCTCGAACTGCTGCATCAAATCGCGCTCCGAAGGCAACGCGTCACCCGGGCTAAGCTCGCCCTCATGAATCATCGCCTCAAGCCGCATGACGATTTCTTCGTAAAGCTTGCGGCGGCGGATCGGAGCGTTAAGTTTCATTCTCGTTTCATTCGCCTGTTTCGTTCGACGATCGTCGCCGACCGTGACGGGCGCGGTTAAGAACCGCGGTCGGTTTCGCGCTGCGCCTCACTGGAAGCGGCCGAATTTTTGCAGGACTTCGATTTTGTAGCCATCGGGATCCTGAACGAAGAAGAGCTTGCCGAACGGCTTTCCATTCCATTGCATCTCCCTGATGGGCCCTGGACGGAGGCCTTCGCGCTCGAAGCGAGCGTGTTCGGAATTGAGGTCGTCGACGACGAAAGCGACATGGCCATAACCGTCCCCGAGATTATAGGCCTGCGTGCGGCCGCGATTGACCGTCAATTCGATCTCAAAGCCGCCGTCCTTATCGCTGAAGTAGATAAGCTCAAAATCGTCGAAGGTGAACCGGCCGGCGACGTGCAAATCAAACGCTCTTTGGTAAAAATCCAAGGACCGGTCGGCGTCGAGGACGCGGATCATCATGTGTACGGGTTTCGTCATCGTTTTGTCCTTTGCGCGGCGGCGCGAACAGGCGAACCATCTTCTGCGATTTTTTTCCGCCCCTTTACGCGCTCACCCAGGGCGGATCTCGATAATTGTCCCATGTCGCGCCGATGCCGGCGTCGACCGGCATCGCGACGCCGGTGATCCCGGTGGCGAGCGGAGAAGCGATAAAGGCGATCGCTGCGGCAATGTCGCGAACCGTCAGGACGCGTCCGAGCGGGTGTCGCTGAGCGTAGGAGCGGAGCACTTCCTCGCCATTGGGCAGCGTCGCAAGCCTTCCTTCGAGGAGCGGGGTCAGAGTTACGCTCGGGCAGACGCAATTCACTCGGACCTGGTCGCGCGCCAAATCAAGCGCCGCGGCGCGGGCGAGATTCAACAGCGCGCCCTTTGACGTGCAATAGGAGAACATGCCGTGCTCCGCCTGCAGGCCATCGAGGCTGGAGAGCAGCACGATCGCCCCGGAACGGCGCGGACGCATTTGCCGCGCGGCCTCCCTTACAACGAGGAACGAGCCGCGCACGTTGACGCCCATGACCTGCTCGAAATCCTCCACCGAGGTCGTGAACACCGGGCCGCCCTCGCCGAGCACGCCAGCGCAAGCAACGGCGATGTCGACAGGGCCAAATTGTTGGCGCGTCGCCTCGAAAGCGCCAACGACAGTCTTTTCGTCGCCGACATTGCCTTCGAACGCCAGCGCCGGCCGACCAAGTTCCTCGATCCGTTTGACTGCCGCCGCCGCCGCGCCGGGCGTCCAGTCGAGCACCGCAACCCGTGCGCCAAGATCGGCGAAAGTGAGCGCCGTTTCGAGCCCGATGCCCGAGCCGCCGCCGGTGACCAGCGCGACGAGGCCGTCAAGGGAAAGACCAGGAAATGGAGCACGCTCGCTCATGACCTCGCCCGCCCTGCGATATGGCCGCGACAGGTCGGCGCGCCGCCGCCAGGCACGCGCAGACGCCACAGCCTGCCCGCGAAGGACGGCTCCGTGCTGGCGGCTAGGACTCCAGCGTCCGTGACCCATAGCGTCTCCCCGTCGAAGGCGCAGTTCGTCGGCGCCCCGCCGCAAGGAATGAAGTCTTGGACCGAGCCGTCGGGCGCAAGCACGTGGATGCCCGCCGCGACAAGATCGGTCACATAGAGACGCCCGTCCGCGCCTATCTTCATGCCATCCAGGATGGGATTGTCGCCCGGCATCCGACCGAGATCTTGAATCGTTCCGTCGATCCGTAAGCGGCGCACGCGCCCCGTATAGGATTCATCCCAAACAATCGATCCATCGGCCTCGACGGCGACTCCGTTGGGAAAAACCGGCTTGGGGAAGGCGACCACAACGCTCGCCGAGCCGTCGGGCGCCATTGCGAAGATATAGCTTGGGTCCGGATTGGCGGGGTTGTAAGTGCCCGGGTCGGTGAATATGAGCCGACCATCGGCGGCAAAGACAAGATCGTTCGGCCCGTTGAGGACTATCCCAGCGACCTCGGTGAGCAAAATCTCCGCCCTTCCGCCCTCGCTCACCCGCTGGATCGAGGGCTTGGTCATCTCGGCTGCGCGCCATGGACCGACCGTGCCGCCGTTCTGACAGAGGTAGATGTCTCCATCGGCCCCTAGCACGCACGAATTTGGCGCTCCCGCGACGTAGGCAAATTGGCGCGGCTCGCCGTCGGCGCCGACGGCAGTCAATTGGCTGCGGTAACTCTCGACGAAGACGAGACGACCGTCAGGCAAGACGGTCGGGCCCTCAGGCCAACCGAGTCCTGACGTCACTAGTTCCGGCGGAGCGATTGGCGCTTGGCTCATTTGACGGCTCCTGCGGTTAGGCCGCGCACGATGTAGCGCTGCACGAGTAGCGAAAAGATGAGGATTGGAATGACTGTGACCACGCCCACAGCCGCGGCGATGTTCCAGTCGATCGGCCGCTGCGCGCTGACCAGCGTCGCCGCTCCAAGAGAGATCGTCTGGAGGTCGCGCGAATCGATCACGTAAAGCGCGACAAGAAACTCGTTCCATATGAAAATCGCGGCGAATAGCGCGGCCGTGACAAGTCCGGGCCGCACTATCGGCAACATCACGCGCCACAGCAGGACGGGATGCGTGCAGCCATCGACGAGCGCGGCGTCGTAGATCTCCCGCGGCACTTCATCGAAGAACCCGATCATGATCCACACGACGAGCGGCAGGGAGAAAGAAACATAAGGCAGGATCAGCCCGAAATAAGTATCCTGCAGGCCAATCGCCTTCATCATCAGGAAAAGCGGGATCGCGACAGCGATCGGCGGCATGAATCGCATGCTTAGAATCGTACTGGCGAAGTTTTCACTGTTGCGGAACCGCATGAACGAGAACACATAGGCGGCTGGCGTGCCAATGATAAGCGCCAGCAAGGTGGCGGCGCCCACGACGATGACGGAGTTCTTCGTGAAGTCGAACATCCCCTGGCTGAACAGCACCTCGCGATAAGTATTCGAGATCGTCGTCCAATCGAAAGTCAGACGCGGCGGAACCTGAGTGAGGATATCGATGCGGCGCTTCGAAGACAGGATCGCCAAATAGACGAACGGCGCGAGCCCGACAATGCCCAGAATGATGAGCGCGAGATATGCGATTGCCCGGCCAGCCCTGCGCTTCAACCTGTTCATCGCGCATGCCCCGGGCGCAGCGGCACGAAGCGAAGCAGGAATGTCGTGCCGACGACCAGAATCAGCAGCATCATATAAGCTACCGCGGCCGCGTAGCCGTAGTTCTGGAACTGGAAACCGTTTTGGAACGAGAAGAAGCTCAGCGTCGTGGTGCTGCGCGCCGGCCCGCCATAGCTGAGGCCATAGATGAGGTCGAACGAACGGAACGCATCCACCGCGCGAAAGACCGCGGCAAATACGATCGCAGGCATCAATAGCGGCAGCGTGATCTGACGAAATACAGCGATGCGCCCCGCGCCATCGAGTTGCGCCGCCTCGAAAATGTCCTCCGGCAGCGATTGCAATCGCGCAAAGACGATAATGAAAACAAATGGCGTCCATTGCCAGACGTCGACGAGGATCAGCGTCTTCATCGCCATGCCGATCGAACCGAGCCAGTTCGGCGGTTCAAACCCAAGCCGCGCAATCGCCCAGTTCACGATGCCCCAGTCGGGGTTCAGCAAGGCGCGCCACATCACGCCGACCACGATCGGCGTGATCAGCATCGGCAATACCAGAATGCCCCGCACGATCGATTCGCCTGTCAACTGCAGGCTAAAGAACATCGCAAGAGCGACGCCGAGAACGACCTGGATCGTCACCGCTACGACAACCATCGTCGCGCTGTTCATCGCGGCGTTCCAGAATTGCGGGTCAAACAGCAGGTCGCCGTAATTCTTCAGGCCGACCCAGCGCCCCGTTCCGTCCGCCGCGGTAAGGTCGGTGAACGAGAGCCGCAAACTGTAGATGAGCGGATAGATTGCGAAGGCGGCAAGATACAGCAGGCAGGGCCCGAGGAGCAGCCACATGGCTGCCCCTCCGCGACCCAACCTAGCCGCATCGACGCGGCGGCGCATGACTTTCCTGTCGGCGCTCAAGGTCATGCTCCGTCTCTCGACGGTTTCGCTGGGCGTTCAGCTCAACTGAGGTGACCACCCTTGCGGAGAATCGCTTCCCATAACTTCTGCACATTTGCACAGGCGGTCTTGGCGTCCTGGCCGCCAATGAGGGCCTTATTGAACTCGACATTCATAACGTCGTTCATCTGAAAAAACTCGTCGATGCGCGCCGTCGGGATGATATCGGCGTCGGCGATCGCTTTGGCGGAGTCCGGCAGGTAGGGGAAACGCTTGAGAAGCTCCGGGTCCTGGAAGGCCGAGGTTCGGTTTGCGTCGATCTGGTATTTGTCGATCTCGTACTTGTTCACTTTCTTATTGGTGATCCAGGTGAGCGCCCGCCACGCGGCGGCCTTTTTCGCGGGATCGACGTTCTTGGGGATGCCGACGCCCCAACCGCCCTGGATGGCCCGCGGCGTCTGCCCCGCACCCGCCGGGACGCTGGCCGTCGCGGTTTTTTCGGCGACCGTCGATTTTTCCTTGTTGAAGATCGGGCCGGCGATCGTCGACCAGAAGATCATTTGGGCGATCTTGCCGCTCGAAAAACCGTCGACATTCTCGGCAAAGCCGTATTGCGTCACGTTCTTAGGCGCATAGGGCAACACGTCGATCAGCATCTGCAACGCGCCTACACCCTCGGGCGAGTCGATATGCGGCCGGAATTCCTTGCCGTTCGGGTCTCCGCTCATCAGCTTGCCGCCGGTCGTGATGAAGCGTGTGTACCAGTCGACGGCTGCAAGGGAGAAATCGTTCGCGCCGATGAAACTGCAGCCGGCGACCTCGGCTGTATGCAGCTTCTGCGCGGCCGCCTTGAAATCGTCCCAGGTCTTGGCCGGCTTGAGGCCGGCGGCGTCGAACAGGTCTTTGCGATAGAAATAGATGACCGACCCGGAGTGCAAGCCGGGAATGCCGTAGACATCCGAGCCTTGACCAAGGGTATGGTTCTTCAGGTCATAGATCGCGACGTTCTTCATCGCTCCTGGAATGAAGTCTTGGAAATCCCAGTCGGGCGGGGTCTCGCTCGGATTGTCGATGTAGGAATTCAGTTGCTCGAAATAGCCGCCGCCGATCTGCTGCGTGGCGAGAAAACCGAGATATTCGATCAGTTCGAATGAAGAACGGTCGGCCTTGAGATTCTGCAGCGTCTTTTCGATCAGCGCCCCAAGCGCCGGCGATGTGATTTGGAGCTTGATGCCGGTCTCTTCTTCAAGCTGGGGAAGAAGGTCGCCGAGCGCGCGATGATCGTTTTCATCGCCAGTCATGAGGATGCTGAGTTTCGTCCCCGCATATTTTTTGGGATCGAACGCGTCGGCAGCCCGCGCGGCATTGAACATGCCTCCGACCGCTGTCGTCGAGAGACCGAGCATCCCGGCCAATTGCATCAATTGGCGGCGGTTCACCGCGCCCTGATCCTGTGAAAGCGGCAGATATGATGAGGTTTGCCCAACCTTAGCGTTGTCGTTCATGATTCCTCCCCTTTTGCGTTGTGTCGACGCATTCCTGTGCGTTCGTCGACTTTGAATTTATGGTATACCTATCATGCCATCCGAAGCAATCCTTCATCTCGGGTTGCGTTCGAAATTTCTTATGGATGGAGCGTGGCTATTCGACCGGCGGCGCCGAGCACGTAAAGATTCTTCTCCAAATCTCACATTCGATCGTCAAATATCCGGCTTCGATCCGATCCGATTTCCTTTCCACCGCGCTCCCTGACGCGGCGGTCCCGGCCTCGACCGACATAACGTCTTGACACGCGAAGCTAGCAGCTTAGAGTTATGCAGTCAAACGATTGACTTGCTGAATAAGGCCGGTTCCAGCGCTCCGCTCGGCGCGCCCCGCGCGAAGCATCAGAGCGGGCAAGAAGGGGGAAAGGACCATGGCGTTAGGCAGTCTCGTCGTGACCGGCTGCGGCAACGGCATCGGTCGCGCAATCATCACGCGCCTTGCCGCTGACGGCTGGCGCACGGTCGGCATTGAGATTGACGCCGGGGCCGCTGCTCTGGTTGGCAAGGAGCTTGGCGACAGGCATCGGGTGGTCGTCGGCGACGCCTCCGATCGCGCCGTGCTGGCCTCGGCGCGCGAGGAGGCCGAGCAATTTGCTCCGCTCGGCGGGTGGGTCAATAATGTCGGCATCGCTCTTATGGGGAATCTTCACGAACCGAATCCGCCGGAAGTCGAACGACTTTTCGCCATCAATCTCATGTCCCACTTCTGGGGGTCTTCAGAGGCGATCGCGACTTGGGTGCGGCGGCGCACAACCGGCTCGATCGTGAACGTCTCCTCGATCCACGGGCGCGCCGCCTTCAGCATGTGGGCGGCCTATGACGTCGCCAAGGCGGGGATCGATGCGCTGACGCGATATATTGCCGTCGAATATGGCCCGGTCGGGATTCGCGCCAACGCCGTAGCTCCAGGCGCCATCGCCACGCCGCTGGTGCAACAAGTGATCGCCGATAGCCCCGACCCCGTCCTTGCTGAGCGCGAGATGTCGATCATTCATCCGCTTGAGCGCGTCGGACAACCGGCGGAGGTCGCCGCCGCGACTTCGTGGCTGCTTTCTTCAGAAGCGTCGTTCGTGACGGGTCAATCGCTCGCCGTTGATGGCGGCGCCAGCGCACGCTGCTTTCGTTATGAGCCTGACGCGCGGCTGCTCGCCAGATATGCGAAGAGCGCCCCTTAGGCGCCTGCCTCATGGCCGGCCTGCCTGCGGAGCCGGCTCCATTTCATCGAGGGTGCGATCGGCAGGATCGAAATCACCGATCGCCTCGGTCTTCGACGCCATGGGAATCATCACGGGCCGCGCGGTTTCGCGCCGGGTCGGAAGGATGGATCGCTAACGGACGAACAACGATCTTGAGCCACGGGTAGAATGGCAGCGTTGCGAGCGCTTCATGCAACTCGGTGGCGTCAAGCGCTTCCCACAGGCCGATATTGGCCCAGCGGCCAGGCACGCGCCACAGCCGCCGCAACAATCCTTGCCTGATCAATTCGGAGGCGCGCCTGGCTTCCGCGCCGATCAGCATCTCCCTCCGCTCGGCGTCGCCCTCCGGCGGCCAATGAACATCCGTCTCAACCAGAAACTCCAAGACCTCTCTCCTCAAAAAACAGCCGTGGCCGCAATATGTGAAAGCATCGCATCCTGGGAGGGAATCGGCGCCGCCAACACGTTGGCGACGGCGTCTTCAACCGCCTCCCGCATGCTCTCGCGAAGCCGCTCCAGGTCGCCGGGGAGAATCGCGCGCTCGTTGACGAGACGCTCGGCGAACAGCGCGATGGGATCGCGCTGAAGCCAGGCGTCAAGCTCGCCAGTAGGCCTGTAGGCTGCGGGATCCGAGCGCGAATGCCCTGAATATCTATAAGTCTTCATCTCGAGCAAGCTCGGTCCTTTGCGGCTACGGGCGCGGGCCACGGCCTCGGCGGTCGCGGCGGCGACGGCGTCAAGGTCCTGGCCGTCTACGATTATTCCTGGCATTCCGTAGCCCGCCGCCCGTGTGGCGATGTCCGCCACCGGGGTGGTTGTGTTAATCCGGCTATATTCGCCGTATAGATTGTTCTCGCAAATGAACACAATCGGCAGGGCGCGGATCGAAGCGAAGTTCAAGGATTCGTGGAACGCCCCAATGTTTGCCGCGCCGTCGCCGAATATGGCGATCGCGACATCGTCGGATCGCCGCACGCGCGCGGCAAGGGCGACGCCGCAGGCGACCGGTAGGCCGGCGCCAACGATCGCGAAAGTCGGCAGCAACCCGACGGCGGGGCCCATCAAATGCATCGAGCCGCCCAAGCCTCCGGCGCAGCCGAGAGTCCGACCGCAGATCTCGCCGATTACCTCCTCCGGCGTCACGCCCAGGGCGAGGGCGTGACCATGCCCGCGATAAGTGCAGGTAACCTTATCGCTGACCCGGGTCGATCGGGCGACACCGACAGCGACCGCTTCTTGGCCATTGCACAAATGGGTGCTGCCGCGCACTTCGCCTTCCGAATAAAGCTGCTGGATTCGTTCCTCGACGATCCGGATCTCGAGCATCCGCTTTAATTGTTCGGTGCGGTCCGCAAGACTCGCCCGGCGAGCCGCTGTCATGTTCGATGTGGCGACGTTCATATCGTTTCCTTCCACCACGGCGACGGCGTCCGGCCCTGCGTCACAAGGACGTCGATCTGATTGGCGACATAAGCGGGGCTCGGCAAATATCGGGCTTCAAGGCCGCCACTGTACGGCACCGGCGCATCGGGCAGCGTGATGCGGTGCGGCGGCGCCGCAAACGACGCGAACGCCTCGCTCATGATTGTGGCGACGACGTCGCCGCCCCAACCGACCCCCCTCGGCGCCTCTTCGAGAGTCGTAAGCCGCCTCGTGCGCGCGACGGAACCCGCGACCGCCGCCGCGTCCCACGGCCAGAGAGACAGCAGATCGATAATTTCGACGTCGACGGAGGTCAGTTTCGCCGCCTCGATCGCGACCGGCACCATGGCGCCCACTGTCACAAGGGTTATGTCGGCGCCGCGCCGTACGACTTCGGCCGCGCCGAGCGGCAGGCGGAAATTCCGATCGAAATCGACCTCTTCGCGCTCACCGTAGAGGATCCTCGGTTCGAGAATCACCACGGGGTCGGGATCGTCTATCGCCGCCCGCAACAGGCCGTAAGCGGTCCGGCTGCCGCTTGGCGCGCAGACCTTCAGCCCAGGCGTCCCCCGAAACCAATGATCGAGCATCTGCGAGTGTTGACAGCCAAAACCTTGACCGGCGCCGGCGGAAGCTCTCATGACCATCGGGACCTGAAATTGTCCGCGCGAGAGATAGCGCATGGTCGCCGCCTGCGTGGTCAATTGATCGAGCGCGACGCCGGTAAACTCGACAAACATCATTTCGACAACCGGGCGCAATCCGCAAACCGCGGCGCCGACGGCCGCGCCGAGGAAGCCCATTTCCGAAATTGGGGTGTCGATTACGCGATCGGGTCCATATTTGGCGAGCAGCCCTTCTGTGCACTTGAACGCGCCTCCGGCCTCGGCAATGTCCTCGCCGAGAAGGATGACGCTCTCGTCGTCAGCGAGGGCGTCGTCGAGCGCCTGAAGCACCGCCTGACGCATGCGCATCTTGGCCAAAATTACCTCCCATTGTCGTTTCTTCCATTCCCCGTGCGGTTTGATCCGCACGCGCCAACTGCTTGACGTTTCGGGGCCCTGAAGTCGATTCGCGCAACATAAGACCGGGCGTGGTCTTGATGACGACCCGGCGCGGAGCGCCGCCATGGATCAAATCGACGAGCAGGTCGACCGCTCGATGCGCCATTTCTTCGACCGGCAGGCCAACGGTCGTCAGCGCCGGGCTGAGATATTCGGCAAGCTCGCTATCGTGCAGAGCTATCAAGGAAATGTCCTCGGGAATGCGTACGCCCCTCTGGCGGGCGGCGCGATGCACACCCATGCCGATGGCAAATGTCGATGCGAAGATTGCCGTAACCCGCCGATGCGTTTTGAAAATCTCCAAGGCGGCTGAATTGCCGGCCAAGGGATCGAAACCATTCGTTTCGATCCGAAGCGTTCTAATGCCCGCGCGCTCCCCCTGGGCAAGGAAACCGGCGAGGCGTTGGCGGGTTGTGTCGATCGCCGCCGGCCCGAATATGCCGGCGATCTCGGTGTGACCCAAATCCGCTAGATGTTTTGTGGCCAGCGCGGCGCCGCCGGCGTCATCGACCGTGACGCCAGATTGAACGCCGCGCACGCGGCGGTTCACCATCACCACCGGCCCATGGTCTCCGTTTGCGAAACGCCGCAGAAACGCATCGCCAAGGAGACTGCTCGCCGTGAGAAGGCCGTCAACCCGGCCTTGCTGCAGCATGCGAGCGAATGTCGCTTCCTCTTCCCCCTCATCGTGCGTGCCGAACACAAGGCCAAAGCTCCGCTCGTGGGCGCGTCGCTCGGCCGCCCGGGCGATCGCGACATAAAGCGGGTTCGACAAGTTCGGAAGAAGCAATCCCAACGTCGAGGTACGCGCCGTCCGAAGACCTCTTGCGACGAGGTTGGGGTGGTATCCCAACGTCCGGGCGGCGTCGCGAATCCGCTCGCTCGTCGCCGGCCCGGCGCTGGCTTTGGGATGGTCGTTGAGAACCCGCGACACCAGGCTTACATCGACGCCCGCCAGGGCGGCGACATCGCGGATCGTCGTGCGCTTGCGCCCTGGTCGGTCTGAAACAATCGGAATCGAATCTCTCCTTTGTAGGCCCCGGCGCCTTGGCCGGCGATGAGCCGAACTTAGTCGGGGCGATAATCCTTGAATACGCGGCTGCTCTCAATCAATTCGACTCGGAAACCGTCGGGATCGATGAGATAAACCGCTCGCCCGCCGCGATTCGGGCCGATCGTCGGCGTGACTGGCGGGGAGACGCTCTTGACGCCCAGCGCCGCGAGCCGCGCGTAGAATGGCTCCAACTCGTCCACGGCGAAAGCGATATGGGCATTGCCAATGTTGCCGTTGGCCATATCGACAGGGGTTTGGCTCACCCCACGATACTCGAGAAGTTCGAGGATCACTTCGGAATTAGGAACGCTCAGAATCGCGGCGTGCAAATCGACGTCTGGGTAGCCGACGAGTTGGCCGATATAGGGCGCTTTCGGGTTCCAACGGAAAATGACCTGAAAACCGAGAATATCTTGATAGAAGGCGATCGAGTGTTCGAGGGACCGGACAGTGAGCCCCGTATGATGCGCCTTCGTGATGCCGGTCATTCGGAGCCCCTTACGTTCGGCGCTGCAGACGAGGTCCATCGCTACGCCGTGAGATAGCCGTCGTCGCACATGACGATGTGGCCGGTGACCAGTTCGGAAGCATCGCTCGCCAGAAAGATCGCAGCCCCGATGATCTCGCGCGGAAGACCAAGTCGCGGCCGGATCATCCTGGCCTTGATGAAGTCGGAGGTGATCGAGCTCGTTTGAGCCGCCGAACGCACGAGAGGCGAATCCATTAACGTGGGCCCGATGCCGTTGACGCGGACGCCCCGCTCTCGCCACTCCAAGGCGAGCGCACGAGTGGCCTGAAGCACCCCGCCTTTCGAGGCGAGATAGGCGCTGGCCCAGGGGTACGCCGTGAAGGAGCCGATTGAGGCGACGTTGATGATGCTGCCTTTTTCTTGCGCCAGCATGACACGGCCGAACGCTTGGCAACACTGATAGGTGCCTTTGAGGTTCAGTCCGATAATGAAGTCGAACTTGTCTTCGGGGAAATCCTCGGCAGCGCAGCGGAACGCCGAACCAGCACTATTGACGAGGATATCCACCCTGCCATGGTCGCGCTTGACGCTGGAGGCAAGCGCGAAACATTGCTCGCGATCGGTGACATCGAGCGCTACGGCGACTGCGGTGCCGCCCTGGGCCTCGATTGTCTCCCGCGTCGCCTCGGCGCCGGCGAGATTTATGTCCGCTACAACAACGGTCACGCCAACCTGGCCAAATCCCATGGCCATCGCGGCGCCAAGACCGCTGCCGCCGCCCGTGACGACAGCAACCCGGCCGGTCAACCCGAAGATTTGCGAGACATAGCCCGGAGGGACGGACAGTTCATCGGTTGGCATGGACAAACCTTCTGTGAAGTCCGCGCGCCTTGGCTCAGCTCTTTAAAATGTCGTTGGGGTCGTCATGGGGTTGGCTGACAGCCCATTCGCGATTGAGAAGCTCGCCAAAGCCCGGACCACGCGAGAGAGGCTGCATCCGTCCATCGGCTTTGATCGTTGGTTGAACAAGGCTGTCTGCATAAGGGTCGACGCCAGTCCAGGGCACGCCCCACTCGATGGGACAGTCGGTGAAGCCCCAGCCGCTGAACACCTGGCTATGGACATGGGCGAACATGTGGGACGAAAAGCCCACCCCGGCGCGCAGACATTCATCCACGATGCGCTTGCCTCCGGTGATGCCGCCCATGCATGTCAGATCGATCCGCACGACATCGACCGCGCCGGCAAGGATAAGCGCCTGCGGGTAATAGGAGCCGCCCTGTTCGTCGCCCATGGCGATCGGCGTTTCTATCGCTTTCCTCAGCGCCGCCAGTTGTACGGCGTCGCCGGGCGGGAAAACGTCCTCGAACCAGCCAAGACGAATGTCGCTAATCGAGCGCGCGAAATCGGCGGCCGACGCCACATCGTTGAACATCCAAGCCGCATCGCAGCCAAGCCACGCATCCGGCGCGGCGGCGCGGGCGGCGCGCAAGCGCTCTCTTGATGCCTCCATCGTCGGCGCAATGGGCGCCTTGAACCGCCGCCATCCGACCTTCGAGAGAGCGCGAACCTGCGCGCCGATCCTTTCGCCGTCTACACTCGCGGGAGGATACCCAATGATAGCGGTTGCCGGCATTGGCGCGTTTGAGCCGCCAAGAAACTCCGCGATTGATCGATCGATTATTTTCGCGGCTAGGTCCCAGACCGCCAGATCGACGATCGACAGCGCCCGCAATCCGACTCCGGCGCAATGGGAAGCAAGACTGCGGCGCCACGCGGTAGTGAAGGTCCGCGCTCTATCCTCGAGGATGGAGCCGACATAGACATTCGCAATCGTTTTCCGGATTTGCTCGGCGACGACGCCGTCGCGGGTCAGCGTGAATGCCCATCCCTCGTGACCGGATGCGGCGCGCACCCGGACGACCACAAATTCGCGCTGTTTCATGATCCAGTCGCCAAAAACGACGGGCTCGGGCAACTGCCCCTGGATCGTCGCAACGCTCACGTCGACAATGGTTGATGATGCTGGCATGAATTTCCCTAAGACGAAGACTAGGCGCGGTCCGGTTGCTAGTCAACCGATTGATCTGGTTTCGATCAAACGATTGACTTAGATATGCCGCCCGCCTAACATCTTGCGGAGAAAACCTCGCTTCGGTCCCTATCGGGACGAGTCGGGGTAATGAGTTGGCAGTCGTCCCGATTGCAGCGAAATGTCGTAATATTAGCGACCCAATTAAAGACACGATTCGCGCCGCGATCCGGAACGTCGAAATTGGCAATGAATTGCGCGGGCGGAGACTTTTTTGATGGGTTCGATCAGTTTGAAAGGAGTCAACAAAGTCTTTCCCGACGGCACGGTCGCCGTCAAGAACGTGGATCTCGATATCGACGACGGCGAGTTCGTCGTGTTTGTCGGCCCTTCCGGATGCGGCAAGTCCACATTGTTGCGAATGATCGCGGGCCTCGAGCCTTTGTCCGATGGCGAGATGAGAATAGGCGGAGAAGTGATAAATGAGCTGCCCCCTCGCGATCGCGATATCGCGATGGTGTTCCAATCTTATGCGCTCTACCCGCACATGACCGTGAGGCAAAATATCGGATTCGCCTTGCAGCAACACGGGATTCCCAACGCCGAGATCGACCGTCGCGTGAACGAAGCGGCGCGCATCCTGGACCTCAGCAATCTTCTCAATCGAAAGCCTAAGGAATTATCGGGCGGACAGCGTCAGCGGGTGGCGATGGGACGGGCAATTGTCCGGCATCCCAAGGCGTTCCTTCTTGATGAGCCTTTGTCCAATCTCGACGCTAAACTCCGCGTCCTGATGCGGGCGGAACTCGGGCGGCTACACGCACGGCTGGGGGTCACCACGATCCATGTCACCCACGACCAGATCGAGGCGATGACGCTGGGCAATCGCATTGCCGTCTTCTCAGCCGGCGCCCTGCAACAATACGACACGCCGCACGCCCTCTATGGCAATCCTGTGAACATTTTCGTGGCGGGGTTCATTGGCAGCCCGGCGATGAATTTTCTGGAGGCCACCGTCATCGGTACAGGCGACGCTGCGTCGCTATCGATCGGAACCAGTACCGTTCCGCTCCATCCCCTGCCGGAAGGCGCCCACGTCGCAACGGGAGATAAGGTTATCGTCGGAATTCGTCCCGAGCATCTCCTGTGGCTGCCTGCCGGCGCCGGGTCGCAGACGGGACTTAGGGCACGCGTTGAACTGGTCGAGCGGATCGAGCCCGAGTCGTTCGTCGTGGCATCGTTGACCGATCCGACCATTGTCATTCGGGCTGCTGACGATTTCGTCAAGACGCGCGCCGACGACGAACCAGAATTGGCCCGATCTGACGCCCGCCTCGTTACGATGCGGCTGAACGCCGACAAAGTTCCGGACCGCGGAAGCTCGATAGACATCGTGATAGACGTCGGCCGCATCCATCTGTTCGGCTCCCGCACGGGGAAGAATCTCCGAATGGCCGCTGGGTCGCCAGCATGAAAGGCCGTCTTCCACGCGTGGGCGTTTGGTGGACGCCCGTCGCGCCCCGCTTCGCTTGCGCCGCCTTCATGGACGCCGACTTATGCGTTATTCCCTGAAAATGCCGAAGGTTGGCGACGCCGTTGACACGGTCGTCATCATGAGTGTCTTGGTTGGGATTGGCGACCGGGTCTCGAATGGCCAGGCTCTCCTCCTCGTCGAAACCGACAAGGCACAAGTTGAGATCCCAGCCCATTTTTCTGGAGTGGTGCGCGAAATCCTAGTGTCGACCGGCGACGAAGTGTCGACTGGATCTCCTACTTTCGTCATCGAGGGCTAGATCTTGCGACTATTCTCCGCGCGCGAACGACGCTTTGGGGGCTACCTCGAAGACTACGAACCGGAAGATGTCTTCCGTCATTGGCCGGGCAAGACGATCACGGAGGCGGAAGACCATATGTTCTGCCTCCTCACAATGGCGGCGAGCCCTATGCATATCGATCGTCATTTTGCGGAGAACGAAAGCGAATTCGGACGTAGCATCGTGATCGGAACTTATATCTACGCGCTCCTCCTCGGAATGAGCGTGCCTGACATATCCGGACGTGCGATCGCAAATTTAGGGGTTAGCGAGCTTCGTCACATAGCGCCGATGTTTCACGGCGACACCCTTTATGGAACAACCGAAGTGTTGACCGTGCGACGCTCCGCCTCTCGCCGGTCGCAAGGAATTCTGACCGTACGAACCGAAGGCTTCAACCAGGAAGATCGCAAGCTGTGCACGTTTATGCGAGCCGTATTGCTCCCCTGTCGACCCGTAGGGGACGCATGATGGAGATGGCGGCAACAGGCCCCCTCGCCGGCGTTCGCGTGGTCGAACTTGCCACCGTCATCGCCGGTCCAGGCTCGGGCAAATATCTCGCCGACTTCGGCGCCACCGTAATAAAGGTCGAGTCCCCCAACGGCGATTCAGCCCGAAGAATGGGCTGGATAGGCCCGAACGAAGTGGACTCCTATTTCTGGAAACTCGTCAACCGCAACAAGCAGACGATCACCCTCGATCTCAAGGCGGAGGACGGCAAGCAGAACCTTTGGGCTCTTCTGGCGACAGCCGACGTATTGATTGAGAACATGCGCCCCGGCAAGCTTGAGGCCCTCGGCTTCGGCCCCGAAGAATTGCTTCTCCGTAACCCCCGGCTCGTTATCCTCCGAGTGACGGGGTTTGGCCAAGACGGTCCTTACGCCCAGCACCCTGGTTTCGCCACAATTGCCGAAGCACTCAGCGGCTTCTCGGCACTGTTGGGGGAGTCCGGTGGCCCCCCGCTATTACCACCGATCGCCTTGACCGACGAAGTCACAGCAATCGTCGGCGCCTTCGCCGTCCTCGCCGCCCTGCGCCATGCCGAAAAGTCCGGCGAGGGGCAGGTTGTCGACGTGAGTCTTCTGGACTCCATGTTTCAGATGATGGGGCCGCTCGTCTCTGCTTATGCGCATATGGGATACATCCAGCCGAGACTGGGCTCCGGCATCCCCTACACGGTTCCTCGCGGCACATATCAATGCGCCGATGGGAAATGGGTCGCGATTTCAAGCACGGCCGAAAGCGTCGCCGGCAGGGTCCTCGATCTCGTGGGCCTGACGGGCGACGCGCGTTTCACAACCCTTCAAAACCGGAGCGAAAATCGCGAGGCGCTTGAGCTTTATATTCGCACTTGGGTCGGCGAGCGGCCATGCGACGATGTCATCCACGAATTTCGCCGCGTCGACGCGGCCATCGCTCCCGTGCTCGACATGGCCGAAATTTTTCGCAACGAACACTTTCGGGCACGGCAAATGATCACCGAGATCGACGGAGTGTTCATGCAGAATGTGGTGGCTCGCCTGTCGAAGACACCCGGAAGTATTCGCCACGTCGGACGACCGCAGGGCGCGGACACAGCGGAGGTGCTGGCTCAACTCAGGAAAACGTCAATCGCAGCGTCGTGACCACTCCACCGGCGGACCCGATCAGGATGCGCGCTGTCGAGGCGGTCGATGCGTTCTATCGATCGACGCGGAGCTGCTGGCGGTAGCAGCGAGGACAGGTGCTTCGGATTAATGCGCAATCAGGCGCTACGCGGCAACGGATTCAATTCCAATTCGAATTGGTCAACACCGCCCTGGGTGCGAAGTGCTTCAAACGCAGTAGCGAACTGAATGCGATGTCGACCAAGGCATTTTGCCGCATGCTCATGTCCGCTTTCGCGAAGCTACCAAGTTGGCGCGAACGGCAAGTATGGCCGCACACCGGTCGCCGCTCCTGGGCGGACGCAAGGCCTGCTAACCGCCCTTGGTGTCACCTGGGCGATTGGACGGGGTTCGGATAGGGCGAGTCTAAGTCGGGATTGGTTGGCAGGTTGAATCCTGAGAACGTCCTAGAATCGCGCCACGTCCTGTGGAAATTCGTCCAGGCCGAGCTTGCGTCACAGACAACAGGCTCGATAGAAACTGGAAATAAGACTGCCGGTTTGATTCGATCAGGCCGACCGCGCCGCGCAGGCTCTCGGGGAACATGAAGCGTGATGACTGACCCGGACCCCAAGGAACCAGCTTTAGTGAACCTCCCTCTGTTTCGCGGCAAGGTTCGTTTTAACTCCTTCGATCGACAGTTGGTCGATGTAATCACGAAGGTGAAGTCGGGCAGAATGACGCCTGATGAGGCGGAGGCCTGGGCCGAGGAACACGGCCACTCCCCCTTCGTGTTTCGTCCGTCCGATGAGGTATCGACCAAAGCCCTGAAGGAAAGATACTGGCCCTTTGCTCTGGCGATGGCGTGGATTCCGACACGGGAGCCGTCGGCGGCGATGCACGCCTGGAACTCCTACATGACATGGGGCGCCGCGCGGTTCGCGATCCAACCCAAGTTTGTCGACGCGCGGGAAGAACTTCTGGCGGCATTGCGGCAGGACCGCGTCGCGGCAAGCGGCCGCGCGGATTTGCAGCGGCCGCGTGAGGACATTCCGGCCATCGCCTGGCTCGATTTGCGGCTGGTTCGCTATGGCGGGCACGATCGATTCTACCGCGACGAAGCTTCTGTCGCCTATATCGACGTGTTCGTGGACGCGGAGCAAGTACGCGCCGTCTGGCCCGCGCCCAGTCCCAGCCAAAGCAAAGTGCGCCGCACGATCGCGACGGAGACCGACGCCAAGCGGCAGCTGATCGCGCTCATCCTGGAGCAACGCGACGCGCCGATCCCCAAACCGAAACTGAAACCTGACTTCCCCGGCCTGTCGGAACGGGCTTTCGATCGGATTTATTTGGAGGCGGTGGCCGAAACGAAAGCCCCAGCCTGGTCGGCGCCTGGCCGACGGCCAAAGGAGCGCGGGCAGGAACCGGCCCCTGGATCGCCGCGCCCGAAATCGCCGCACCGATAATCGCCGCGGCAGATTAATTGCGCGGCATTTTAGTTGGATGGGAATCCTAATAGTTGCGAAGGGCGATCGACGGGTTCGGCATTGCCGGAACCGTACGGTCGGGCACGTGAACTACGGGATCCCCATGACTATCGCTCACCTAACCTCCAGCATTGTTTTTCAATCGCCAAATGCGCTGCGTCCCCACCCGCGCAACGCGCGCACCCACCCGAAGCGCCAGATCAAGCAGGTCGCCGACAGCATCAAGGCGTTCGGCCATCTGGTTCCCATCCTGATCGACGAAGCCGGCTTCGTCCTTGCCGGCCACGCGCGGCTCGCCGCCGCCAAATTGATCGGTCTTCAATCGGTCCCGACGATCGTCGCTTCGGGCCTGACCGACGCCCAGAAGCGGGCGTTCATGATCGCCGACAACAAGCTGACCCAGAACGCCGGCTGGGACCGCCAGATGCTCGCGGTGGAAATCGGCGAACTCTCGATCCAGCTCCCCTCGCTCGATCTCGATATCTCGGTGACCGGCTTCGAGGCGGGCGAGATCGATGTTCTGCTGTCCGACATGGGCGACGAGAAATCCGAGCCGGAGGATATTTTGCCTCCGGACAAGGGTATCGCCGTCACCCGCCGGGGCGATCTCTGGCTCCTGGGTCCGCATCGGGTTCTATGCGGCGACGCCCGGGAACAATCAGACTACGCGCGCCTGATGAACGGCGATGGCGCGGACATGGTCTTCACCGACCCGCCCTATAATGTGCCGGTCGCCGGCCATGTGCAGGGCCGCGGGCAGGTCCGGCACGCCGAATTTGCCTTTGCCTCGGGCGAGATGAGCGAAGGCGAGTTCCGCGCGTTCCCGCATGCTTGCCTTGGCCATGCGGCAAGCGTGTCGCGCGAGGGATGCCTGCACTTCGTCTGCATGGATTGGCGCCATATCGGCGATCTGATCGAAGTTGGCGGTCAGATATATCCGGCCATGATCAATCTGGTGGTCTGGAACAAGTCCAACGCCGGGCAGGGCTCCTTCTACCGCAGCCAGCACGAACTGATCGCCGTCTTCCGCACGGGGGAGGGGGCCCATCAGAACAATATCGAACTTGGCAAGCATGGGCGCAACCGGAGCAATGTTTGGAACTATCCCGGCGTCAACAGCTTTGGCGCCGGGCGCGATGACGCCCTCGCCATGCACCCGACCGTCAAGCCCGTCGCGCTGGTGGCGGACGCGATGCGCGATTGCACGTCGAAGGGCGACCTCATCCTCGATGGGTTTTTGGGTTCGGGCACGACGATGATGGCGGCCGAGAAGATCGGCCGCCGTTGCAATGCGATCGAATATGAGCCGACCTATGTCGATGTCGCGATCCGCCGCTGGCAGGCTTATTCGAAGAAGGACGCGGTTCTCGACGGCGACGGCCGGACCTTTGACGAGATCGCGGCCGCCCGCCGTAAGGCCGATGCGCCGCCTGCCGTCCTCCTGCAGGGTCATGATCCCGTCAAAAACGAGACTGGCGCCGACGCCGGCGCCGATGCTGAAGACTGGATCGCGCTCTGCAATGGCGACGACGCTCACGCGTCCAAGGGGCAGGGGGCGTCGAAATGAGCGACAAATCCACCAACGAGGGCCGCCAGCCGCCTTCCAACGAGGGCTATGCGGTCGGCAATTGCCGACCGCCCGTCGCCACCCGGTTTCAACCGTTTTGCAGCGGCAACCTGAAGGGTCGCCCCAAGGGTTCGAAGAACTTCAGCACCCTGCTTGATGAGGAACTCGCGGAGATCGTCGTCGTCATCGAGAACGGCAAGCGCAAGCCCATGCCCAAGCGTCGGGCGTTTGTTAAGAAGCTCGTCAACGGCAATCGTTTGTCGAGCATCACGTTTCTCGAGACGACGCGCCCCGCGAGCAGCGTGTCATTAACGACGAATGCGCCGTCGCTTTGCCCGCCTCACTCATAGAATGAACGATCATTCGCAATGGTCGAACCGGTCTCCTCGGCAGTCGAACCCGGTCTGCGATTCGCGGGCGCCACAAAGCCGGAGATTCAAAAACGTGCGACGCAGACCGGGCCTCGAAACGCGCCAAAAACAGTCGATTGTTGCAGTTTCCCGCGCGCGACAGACACTAGCACTACAGTTGCGAATTCCGTTTGATGTGAGCTTCGCGAGCGACAGCTTGATGGGCGCGTCTCCAAACTGACCACGCAATGACGTGCGGGGGGTTGATCCGTCGTTGTGCAAGAAGG
>Ga0182024_10004765_pt1 | contig 30860 bp, 24 predicted proteins | sample P32metaG_FD_120480 | JGI IMG/M metagenome (GOLD analysis project Ga0182024, IMG submission 120480) | Permafrost microbial communities from Stordalen Mire, Sweden - P3-2 metaG (Illumina Assembly) | ecosystem: Environmental > Terrestrial > Soil > Wetlands > Permafrost | place: Sweden: Stordalen... | reverse complement strand
GTCTTGCGTCTCTGCGGCCTGCGCGGCCAGCAGGTGGGCGCAGCTGAGCTTGCAGCCGCCCTGCGCCGTCGCTTCCCGCAGATTGACAGCAGTCTCGAAGCCGACCTGGCTGCATGTGAAGACTCAGCGTGGGGCGACACCGTGACTCCGCGCCAGGCCCTCAAGCTGATCCAGAAGCTCCACGCCCACGAACAAAAGGTGCGCGCCGCAGCAAAACCGGGTGGGCCTCACCCAACCCCCGCAACACCCAAAGACATCCATCCCAATAGGCAGGAAAGGGCTTCATGAACGAGGAAACCAGTCAAAACCTGAACCCCATGCAAGAGACAGCAAGTCAGGAACCGCACCCGCTTGGCGCCACCAACCAGCTCATAGCCCACGCCCGCCAGGAGCTGGGCCGCGTCATCGCCGGCCAATCCGAAGTCATCGAAGAAGTGCTGATCGCCGTTCTCTGCCAGGGTCACGCGCTGCTTGAAGGCGTGCCCGGCATTGCCAAAACCCTCATCGTCAAGGCCTTGGGTCGGCTGCTGGGTCTCGGCTTTCAGCGCGTTCAGGCCACGCCTGACCTCATGCCCGCCGACATCCTGGGCACTACGATCCTCCGCCAGGGTTCCGAGACCTTCACCTTTCACGCCGGCCCTGTCTTCACAGATCTGCTTCTGGTGGACGAGATCAACCGCATGCCTCCTCGCACCCAGGCTGCCCTCCTTGAATGCATGGAAGAGCGCCAGGTTACGAGTGACGGCGTTCGCCGACCTCTGCCTGCGTGGTTCACCGTCTTCGCTACCCAGAACCCTGTGGACTTTGAGGGCACCTACCCCTTGCCCGAAGCGCAGCTCGACCGGTTCCTTCTCAAGATTCGCGTCGCCTATCCCTCCGAGCAGGAGGAGTTGCAGATCCTGGAGCGTCACCACGCCGGCTCAGGCGCCGGACTTCTCGAAGACCTGACGCTCCAGCCCATCCCCGCTGACCTGCTCGCCGCCTCGCGTGCCGAGGTCCGCTCCATTCGCATTGAGCCCGAGCTCTACACTTACATACTTGCTCTGGCGCGCCAAACCCGCGAGTGGCCCACGCTGCTTCTTGGCGCCAGCCCCCGCGCCGCCATCAGCCTGATGCGCGTGGCCCAGGCCGCAGCCGCCTTCGATGGCCGCAACTACCTTGTCCCCGACGACGTCAAGCGCGCCGTGCAGCCCGTCCTGCGTCATCGCATAATGCTCAAGCCCGAAGCCGAGCTGGAAGGCTTCGACGCCGACCGCGTCCTGACCGACGTAATCGCCGCCGTCCCGGTACCCCGACAATGATTGCGCCTCTGGAAGAAAGGTAGTATAAAGGTGGTATGAAAGCTACTACCAAGGTAAAAACGTCGATCACAATCTCCATGCCACTGCTTGTCCAAATCGACAAGCTGATTGGGGAAAGCGCCTCCCGCTCGGCCTATATCGAAAAGGTACTAAGCGATCACCTCCGGAATGAGGCACTCAACGCAATCCACCAGCGGGATCTGGAGTTGATCAATGCCAATGCAGACTATTTGAATCGCGAAGCCATGGACGTGCTCAGCTACCAGGCACCCATTGACTATTCCTCCGACGAATGAGGACATATGCACCGAGGCGAGCTCTATCGTGTGTACAAGCCCTCGGGCGACACGAAGCAAAATCGCGTATTCGTCATCGTCAGCCGCCAGGCGCTGATTGATGCACGATTTCCTAAGGTTATCTGCGCTCCCATCCACACGAATGGGAGCGGTCTTTCGACGCAGGTAAGCGTTGGCCCAAACGAGGGCCTGAAACATGAGAGCTGGATACTCTGCGACGACTTGACCAGCATCCTCAAATCCGCCCTGACGCAGTATACTGGCTCGCTTTCTCCGGAAAAGCTCGCCGAAGTTGATCGTGCCCTCGCGATGGCTCTTGATCTCCGCGTCTGAATCAGACAATGATCTCCCCCAGCCTCCATCCCGGCCCCATCCGCGCAACCTTTGAGCCGCGCAGCCGCTGGGCCATCGGCCTCACGCCGCGCAGCATAGCCCTGCTCACAGTCGGCTTCCTGGGCCTCGTTCCCGGCTTCTGGGACCCGCGCCTAGCCTACTCCATGCTAGCCTGGGACGCCTTGGTGCTTTTGTTCTCAATTCTCGACGGCCTGCGCCTGCCCGCCCCAGGCGACCTCATCGCCGCCCGTTCGTGGTCCAACGCCCCCGCCCTCGACTCCCAGACCGAGATCGAGCTGACCATCGAAAATCATGGCAAATTAATCGTCGAGTGCCGCCTGACAGACGATCTGCCCCCAGCCCTTGTCGCCCAACCCGCCACACACCGTCTTACCGCCTTCCCACGCGTCCCGGCAAGCCTGCGTTATCGCGTTGAACCGCAGGAGCGCGGCGATTGGCCCACCGGCTGGCTCTACCTCCGCTACCGCTCCGGGCTGGGTCTGGCCGAGCGATGGGCCCGCGCCCCACTCACCCAAAACGTTCGCATTTATCCCGCTCTGCGCACCGGCGAAGAGCAGCAGATCTTTCTTGCCCGCAGCCGGCAGATCGACCTCCAGTTGCGACAGACGCGCCTTCGCGGCCTGGGACGCGACTTTGAAAGCCTGCGCGAATACCGCGAGGGCGACGACCTGCACGATATCTGCTGGACAGCCACTGCCCGCCGCGGAGGCCTCATCACCCGCCAATACCAGACCGAGCGCAGTCAGGCCGTTTGGATCGTCCTCGACTGCGGCCGCCTCATGCGCTCCCGCGTCGCTCTTCCTTCGCCCACTTCTAATTTGGGAGTCACAAGCAGTGTGTCAGGGCACGACTTCAGTCGTGCCGATACGCGATGGGAGGGAGCCCGGGGGTTCAACCCCCGGATAGACTCGGACAGTTCGAAGCGGGCTTTAGCCCCGGAGAAAACGGCGTCTCAGCCACACACCAAGCTCGACTACGCCTGCACCACCGCCGTCGCCCTGGCCCAGTTGGCCCTCTTCTCCGGTGACCGCGTCGGTCTGCTCGCCTATGGCCAGGGCATTCAGCAGCGTCTACTGCCCGGACGCGGCTCTGCACACCTCCGCCAGTTGATCGAAGCCCTCGCCCAGGTCCGCGCCGAATCGGGCGAAGCCGACCACTTGAGAGCCACAGCCATGTTGAACCGCCTCCAGCCCCGCCGCGCCCTGATTTTGTGGGTCACAGATCTTGCGGAAACTTCCATGCGCCCTGAAGTCATCGACGGCGCCGTCCAACTGCTTCGCCGCCACGTCCTGCTCTTCGTCGCCATGGCCCAGCCCGAGGTCGAATCAATCGCCCAGGTCGGTCCTAAAAGTGTTGACCAGATGTTTCGCGCCGCCGCCGCACAGGAGATGGCCGGCCGCCGCGAACTCCTCCTCGCCCGCCTCCACGAGCACGGCGCGCTCACCCTCGACCTCAACCCTCAGGCCATGACCTCCTCCGTGCTCAACCAGTACCTCACGGTAAAAGAGCGCGCCATGGTGTAAACCGCCTTCCCAGGCCAAGGCCGTCGCAAACCGGTCTGTCGCCAATCAAACTCAATGCGTAGAGACGGGCCAGTTTTCGCTCAATTGCCAGCAAGGGTGAACCTGCAGGTTATGCAAAAGGGAAGATTGAGCGGGCAAAGAAAAGCCGGAGCCGTGACATCGTCACGGCTCCGGCGAGATTTGTAACTTTTGCCGTTTACCAGCGGCCGTGATCCGACGGGGCAAAAGCCACTCCGCGCAGCACTTCACGCGCGTCAGCACTTCGAATAGTCGTGATATGGCCAAAATGAAAGTCTCCCGTCGGCAAAGTTGTGTCGCTCACTCGATCGGTGACCTTCACCAGTTTGTTCGGGTCAGCCCCAGTGTCGCCATTGGCGCTGATTGTAGATGTGATGGCAAAGATGGTGACTGTTCCGTCACCGTTGTGCCGTCCGGCTATGTTGCGGCAGCCGCCCGTAGCCGGATTGAGCGAAGTTGGATACCTCGGGATGCTGTACGGCACGCCGATATCCAATCCATCCTGCAGAATGTATTGGAGCACCCACGTCCCGTTGATCAGACTGTATTTCTGCAGGCCGGCAGTAGCGAGGCTTTGGGCATCCGCTACGTTTCCATTGACTGGGGGCGTCACGTACGTTCCGTCGCCCTCGTCGCAAACGTAAAGAGTATTGGCATCGGCGAACCAGATCCCGAAGGGAAACGCAGTGCCTGTGCTGGCAGCTGTGTTGGGAAATCCAGGCAAGATCGTAATTGGCACCGTTGCAAGGGCCGCAGCGGAACCCGTCGGCAACGTCCCTGCACTGCCCACCTGATAAACGGTATTGACCCCATTGCTGCCGCTGCCCTTGCTTACGTAGAGCGTGTTATTGAAGATGGTCAGGCCGCGGAAGTTGGTGTCCTTGCCAGGCTTGTCCGTACCAAACTCCAGACGCCCAATCATATCGATGTTCGGCGGGGTCGGAGGTGTCAGGCCTGGGAAAAGCAACTCGGCCCCCGTCGCATTGGATAGATCGATCCCGTCGAAAGTCGTTGACATTTGCTTCTTCGACAAATTCCCGGAGTTGTCGTTCCCCACCATGTAGTACAAGCCATTGCCGCCCTTGATAGCCGCACGGCCATTATCCCCACTGTAGGCGTTTCCATCGGTGAAGCTGATGTGGCCATCTTCATCCACTTCGGCAACCGCACGGTAGTATGCGGCGGGAACAACAGGGTTGCTCACAAACGTCGAGATGACCGGATTCGTCGGATCGCAAACGCCCGGTGTATTCGAGGCCGATACGTCCAGCAGGCTTGGTCTAGTGGGAGAAACCTCAGTGCCTCCACAACCTATGCCGCCCCGATACGCCATGAAGGTGATGGACCGCCCGTCCAAGGAGCGGTTCAGGGCCAGCTCCGACTTCGAACTGAAGCTGGTCACAGTCTGATCGGTGGGGATTGGGAGCGTTCCCAGGGGCCAGCCGTCCGTCGTTAGATAGTCCAGGTAGATCGGTGAAGTGACGCCGAAACTGCCGTCGGAACCGGCGTTGTTCCAAACGTTGTGCGTATCGAATAGATTCGGATATTCGCCGTTGTCCGCTGCGTACCCGCAGGGGACCGTCACGGCCGTCGTGCCACCTGTGGTCGTTGGCACTTCGATCGTTAAGCCGGTTAAGCCCCCTTCGCATCCCAACGGCAAGGTTTCGCCGATTGCGACTGTGGAGGCCGTTCCCACATATACGCTGCGGCTCAGCACCAGGGTATCTCGTTGGAATCCAAGACGATGGGAATCGTCATTCGGGTGGTTAACTTGGGCTACTAATCCTGCCGGTAATACGAACGTAACGGCGAACAGGAGAGCGATCGTGGTAGGGGATTTTTTCATGGGTTTTCCTCCGCCCCCTAACGTTACATATCCCGATGGCACGTAGATGAAAACCGCGAGAAAGATTTATGAATGAAATGTTAAAAGGATTAGGCGCTCGAAATTCTGGAAGAAGACCTAATTTTAGTTCCGGCAGGAGCCTATCGATGCTCGGGTTAAAAAGAATAAGATTCCCAGAGTGACCGATAGCCCTATAGCCACCACACCCAAAATTGCGCTACTATTGAAAAACCCGCCGGACCCCGGCCGCGGAGGACAACCATGTTCATGCCTGTCGCCGTACGACCTACCCGCTGAACATTGCCTCGGGCCGATGAAAGCTCCCGCCGCCCTCACAGCATTTTCGATTCTGCTCTCAATTGAAACCCGCATGCGGAGTGACTTTTTCCTTAAGAAAAAGGCGCCGTGCGAATTTCAAAAGGGCAACATGTGAATCGAAGAATGCTTAGGCGGCTTCCCGAGGATGCTCAAACCCCGGGTATCAGCACTGCACATCCTGACCAGTACTGTTTATGCTGATTTGCTCGCAGTGTGCCCCTCGCTCATGCCATGCACATTCCATGGCATTATGGAGTTCCCCATGTCCGTTCTCGAATCCATCGCCCCGCAGCCGCCGGACGGCAGCGCCCGCGACTTATGGTCGTCAGTCCGCGAAGCTCTCCGAGGCTCCCACCAGGACTACACAATCGGCAATCTCAACCGCGCCATTCTGCTGCTCGCCATTCCCATGGTTCTGGAGATGGTGCTTGAATCGCTCTTTGCCGTCGTCGATGTCTTTTGGGTTGGCCGTCTGGGAGCCAATGCCGTGGCCACCGTGGGAATTACCGAGTCCCTGCTGGCGCTGGTCTTCGCCGTTGGCCTGGGCCTATCCATGTCCACCGGAGCCATGGTCGCCCGCCGCATCGGCGAGAAAGACCCCGATGACGCGGCCATCGCCGGCGTGCAGGCGATTGCAATGGGCATGCTCATTTCGCTCGGTATCGGCATCCCGGCAGGCATCTTTGCGCCCCAGTTACTTCACCTCATGGGCGCATCGCCGGCCATCGTCTCCACCGGCTCGGGCTACGCGCGCATCGCTCTGGGCGGCTGCGGCGCCATCATCATGCTGTTTCTCAACAACGCCATCTTTCGCGGAGCCGGCGACGCGGCCATCGCCATGCGACTGCTCTGGGTCTCGAACATCATCAACCTGATCCTCGATCCCTGCCTCATCTTCGGCCTCGGACCATTTCCTCACCTGGGCGTCACCGGAGCGGCGCTGGCCACCTTCACGGGGCGCAGCATTGGCGTGCTCTACCAGTTTTACCGGCTGATGAAAGGCACAGAGCGCATTCAGATACTCGTGCGCCACCTGCGCCTGAATTTGCGCGTCATGACCCGGCTGTTGCGCGTCTCCCTCACCGGCATGCTCCAGTTCGCCATCGCCAACGCCAGCTGGATCGGCCTGGTGCGCATCATTTCCCTCTTCGGTTCGGCGGCGGTCGCGGGCTACACCGTCTCCATCCGCATCGTCGTCTTCTTCATCCTCCCCGCCTGGGGACTCAGCAACGCCGCGGCCACTTTGGTGGGCCAGAATCTGGGCGCCAAACGTCCCGATCGCGCCGCGCAGGCGGTCTGGCGCACCGGCCTTTACAACATGCTCTTCCTGGGGCTCATCGGCATCTTCTTCATTGTCTTTGCAACGCCCGTCGTCCGCCTCTTTGTGGACGACCCAGCCGTGGTTCCCATTGCCGCCATGGCCCTGCGCACCATCAGTTGCGGCAACGTCGGCTACGCCTACGCCATGGTCATGCTTCAAGCCTTCAACGGCGCAGGCGACACCCTTACGCCGACCATCGTCAACTTCTTCGGCTTCTGGGTCCTGGAGCTCCCGCTGGCCTGGTTCCTGGCCGTCGGCCTCCATCTTCGCTCCGAGGGCGCGTTCCTCGCCATCGTCATCGCCGAATGCTCCATCGCCGGCGCCAGCATCGTGCTGTTCCGCCGCGGCCGCTGGAAGCAGCAGAAGATCTAGACCATATCTACTCCAACTTGGCTTACTTAGCCAAGTTGGGGTAAGCTAAACTCATGCGCACCGTGAACATCGGCACACTCAAGAACCAGCTCAGCGCCTATCTGAGGTATGTTCGTAACGGCGAAGAGGTTATAGTCCGCGACCGGAATGTTCCCGTGGCGCGCATCCTCCCTTTTGTGCCTGCTGCCGACGATGACGACTACGCCGCCGAAGAAGCCCGCCTCATCGCCGCCGGCATTATGACGCCCCCGCAAGATCCCACGCCTATGGACTGGGATAAATTCTGGGCTTTGCCCCGGGCCAGCGTTTCCGATGAAGCTGTCCGTGAAGCCATCGCATGGAACAAGGGTGACCGCTAAATGGAGCCTGCGTTTTGGGACGCCAGCGCGCTCGTTCCCCTATGCGTACAGCAACAAGCCACACCAATGGCTGAATCCTTGAGCAAGAAATACAGAGTAGTTGTCTGGTGGGCCACCCCTGTCGAGGTTCGCGGTGCCTTCGCCCGCCTGCTCAGGATCGGTCAACTTACGTCCAGCGGAAATGTCCAGGCACAGGTGATTCTCGCCCAGTTGCGCTCAAAGTGGCAGGAAATCTCCCCTGACCAGCCCCTTCGCGATCAAGCCGAGCGCCTGCTCGACCGCTTCACCCTGAAAGCCGCCGACGCCCTCCAACTCGCCGCCGCGTTGGCCTGGACATTCGGCAGGCCCCGAGCGCGCGCGTTCATTTCAGGAGACACCCAACTGCTTGAAGCAGCACGCCAGTTGGGATTTCAAGACCTCCGAATCTAAATTCGCTGGACCGGGATTGCTCCCCGCCCTCAGTCCCACTCGAATTTCACCTCCATCGCCGAATCCCCCCACCTCTTGAACTCATCTGAGACAATGATGGCTGTGACTCGACCGCACATTATTCATCCTCGACTGGCGATCTGTTCTCGCTCAGCGATCCTGCCAGCCTTTCTTGCGGTACTGGCCCTAGCCGCTGCCCCTCTTGGCGGGCAGGGACCCAACCCCTCGTCCGCCACCAATCCGTATTTCGGCTCCATCACGCTCCATCCGGCCACCGAAGACACCCTCAAGCTCTCGCTGGACGATGCCATCTCCCTCGGCCTGAAAAACAATCTTGGCCTCAAGGAAGCCGAGAGCGGCGAAAGGGTCTACCAGGGCGAGAAGAATGAAGCCCTCCAGGAATTCCTGCCCACACTCGTCCTCACCGGCGCAACCGGCACCTACCAGCACAACCTGGCCGCGCTCGGATTCGGCCCCGGACTTATTGGTTCACTCGGCGCAATCTTTCCCGGCGGTAAAATTCCCCCAGGCCTCTCCTTCATCACCCGCGACACCCTCACTGAGGGGAAGATTCACTTCAATCAGACGCTCTTCTCCGGCCCCGTCATCGCCGGATGGAAGGCTGCAGGCGCGGCGGAACGATCGGCCTATTTCGCCAAGATGTCGGCCCGCGGCGAGGTTGTCCAGCAGGTGGCCACAGCCTATCTCCACGCCATTGCCGCCGCCAGCGAAGTAGACAACGCCAAAGCCCTCGAATCGGAGGATCAGGTGCTGCTCAACCAGGCCCGCAACGCCCATGAGGCCGGAACCGTCGCCAATCTCGACGAGCTCCGCGCCCGCGTCCAGCTTCAGGCGCAGCAACAGGCCCGCATCCTGGCCGAGAACGTCGTGGAAAAGGACCTCATCCTGCTCAAGCGCGAAATCGGCGTTGCTCCAGGCCAGAAGATAGCCCTCACTGACCCCGCACCGTACAGCGATCTGGCCGCGCAGACCCCGGAAGAAGTTCGCGCCGTAGCCTACAAGAGCCGCCAGGATTACCAGAACCTGCAAAATCAGGCTGTGGAATACAAGGCCATCCACGCCGCTTATCGCAGCTATCGTTGGCCCACCCTCAGCTTCAACGGCTATTACGCCGTCAGCACCGTTACCGGCGTCGGCACCCACGGCAACTTCATGGCCCAGGGCACACTGAGCGTTCCACTCTTTCGCGAGGCCAAACTGCGCGGCGACACTGAAGCTGCCCAGGCGCAGATGGACGCCGTCAACGCCCAGCTTGCGGACCTGCGCGGCCACATCGACCAGCAGGTTCGCTCCGCTCTTCTTGACGTGGACGCAGCCTCTCAACTCGTCCAGGTTGCCCGCTCCAACGTCGATCTGGCCACGCGCGCCCTCTCCGACGAAACCGACCGCGTCAACGCCGGCGTCGACGACAATCTGCCCCTTGTCACAGCCCAGGCCACGCTCGCCTCCGCGCAAAGCAACCTGGTTGAAAGCCTCTACCAGCACAACGTGGCCAAGCTGGCATTAGCCCGCGCCTCCGGCGTGCTCGAAACCCAGTACCGCGATTACCTGGGCCGGTGAGAGCCGCTAATTTTGCGGCAATGCGGATTGATCAAGTGACTACTCCCCCGGTGCCAATCACCTTGAGCGTGGCGTAGACTACGAAGTCGGAGACACCCAAATGGTTCGCGACATCGAAATCCGCAGATCTCTAAAGGAAAGCTTAGCGGCGCGGCATGCCGACGAAGCCGACACGCGGATTGTCGAAGAACTTGGGCTCTGCCAAGGCATAGCTCGGGTTGACCTTGCGGTTGTAAATGGCCGGCTCCACGGCTATGAGATAAAGAGCGAGAGCGACACGCTAGCCAGACTTCCAGCACAAATCGAGACATATGGTCGTGCCTTGGAGTACGTCACGATTGTGGTTTCACCGGCCCATGCCAAAAAGGTTGAGTCACTAGTGCCGTCCTGGTGGGGTGTCATGCGTGCTGTGGAACGGGGCAATCTCGTGCGTATTATCGAGTCGAAGAAGGCTCGCCCGAATCCTGCATTGTCTCCTCTTGCGCTGGCTCAGTTCCTCTGGCGCGAAGAGGCATTGCAAGTCCTGGCCGATCACGGGCTGGATAGCGGCATGCGGAGTAAACCACGGCACACGCTTTGGCTGCGCCTCGCAGCGGCGTTCACCAAGAGTGAACTCGGAACCATAGTTCGCGAGACGCTTAAGCAACGCCGCGGAGATTGGCGATCTCCCGCGCCATAAGAGTCAAGTGGTGGTTCACGCCGACTTTTCTCCATGTCGTCGCGTTTCCTGGTCCTTTTGAGTTGGAAGCGCATTCGGCTATGTATTCATCTCCCCAACTATAATCCCTGCCACAATACTCCGGTCGGTTGACCAGGGTCCTGCACAAATCAAAGTATTGATCAAACCCGTACTGCCTAACGTTTCTGCCTTTAACCACCAGCCAATTCTCGCGGGTCGTGTATCTGATATTGGCACTCATTCGCATTGTTCTGGGATCAAGCTCTTTCGGTATGGGATGCGCAATGGCATAGTCTCCGAAAATCAGGTCTCTACGCGGCAAGAGATTCGGTCGCCGCTGAAGAGTCTTCCACAAGTCCCATTCGTGTCGAGGAAGTGTGGTCGTTGTTGCAGCATCGACATTGCTTAGGTCTTCGGGGAAGGAGGCAGCAGCGAGGATTAAGTGCCGCCACTCGTCCTCCTTGGGGATCATCGAGAAAACGGAACGAGCCACCAAAACAGCACGGCTCGCGTCGCGCCCAAGGTCTTCCAGGTCAATGATTAAATCCGTAAACGTCGCATCGACAGCACCTAAACCCTTTAGCATGCGGTCGACTTCGACCTCTAGATCAATATCCTCCTCAAAGTCATCGACATACAGGCGGACGCAACTCCCTAAACCGCTTGTTGCTGAATACGCTCCACACGCAGCCAAGTAGGCTGGGGAACATGTGCTCGATACCACGGGCAATGCGTTGACTCCGATCGCTCCGCATGCAGTCAAAACCGCGCCGATAGCGATCCCGCCGCCTTCGAGCCGGTCCTCCTCATCAAACCAGGGCAAATCCAGATAGACGGGCGAGTCTTGCCAAGACTTTTGAAGACGTTCAGCTACGCCTGCCACGTGGTCGTCAATGCTCTTGGCCGGGCGCTCATTCGCATAGTCATACGGCACGCTTGGAATCTCGATCAACGGCCTCACCACAGGACGCACTTCTCCACTCAATGCCTCGAGAGCGGCGTACTCGCCCTCCTTGCCTTTCAGAATTGGCACATAAATCGGTGTGGCCATAACCCCTCAGTCCGGCGTTATCTCTCCAGTTCCAGCCTTAAATTGGTCGAGCGCGAAGCCCCGCCTAAGTCCGGGAACAAGGAAAGATGGTTGATATTCATCCGACTTAAGGCACGCAAGCAGGAAACTCTATCTGAATTCGGAATCTCGATCCGCAGGAGGGCGGGTGTCGTTGAGCCTTTAAACGTGTCCTCAACCCAACGCTCAACTGGCGTTCCAATCGGTGCCCTCGTAAAGCATCCGTCCTGGCTTACCAATCTCGGGTTTTCGTCCGACATTGGATCAATGAACTCAAGGATCGGAAGACGCCCCTCCTCAAAACTCGGCCCATCTTGCAACTGAGTGTTCCGTTGAGCCACCGCGGTCTGGTTCAGGGCGAAGACCACTCGAAATTCCGTCTCCTCGGATGCATCATCTTCGAATGCGAAGTACGTAGCAGCGAACGGAGAGCGTGTCCAGTCGAGGAGCGGGGTCGCTAATCCGAAGTGTTGGCCGAGTGCCCACCATTCATTTTCTAACAGAATGGCAGGGGTCCGCCCGCGGCGCCCACGTGATGCATATTTGAAGGATTCCAAATGTTCAATTGACTTCTTTTCCAGAACGGCTGAGCTAGAGGTCAAGAGCTTAAGTCTGCCGAAAAGTCGATCAAGCGTCGTACTCAGGCTCCAATCCGACCTGCGCTGGCCACGCCACACGTACGAATGGTTCGGGGAGATCATGCCTCCGAATAACTCCGCTTCAACAAAATCAAAGAACAATGACCATGACCCAAGGCGGAATGTAACCACGCCGTCCGCGGTGGAAACGCGTTGCCATCCGAATTCCTTGGCAGGTTCAGGATCAGCACCCATTTCGATCGCTCATCTTTCCCAACGCTTCGCTCAAGGAAGCTTGGGAAGCACAATATTAACGCGAATCTAATAGTAAAGCACTCGAACAATTGAGGCCGCAAAGCGTTGATGCGCGGCCCCGCCGTTTAGAGTAGTTATAAGGGGCACGAAATGCGCGGCGGCAGACAGTTGAAGATCAAATATTACGTGGAGCCGGACCCACCGGCTCTTGCCCGCCGGGCTGCGCAGTACTTTCTTGAGATGGCCAGCGAAGCTGTGCAAGCGCATGGACGCGCCCGCATTGCCATCAGCGGCGGGTCCACTCCCAAGGCCACCTTCCAGTTGCTGGCCGACCCCAGCCAGCCATGGCGAAACCACATGCCCTGGGCCGATCTCGACCTCTACTGGGTCGACGAGCGCTGCGTACCGCCAGACGATAGCGACAGCAATTACCGCATGACCCGCGAGGCGATGCTCGATAACGTGCCGCTCCAGCCGGAGCAGATTCACCGCATTGAAGGTGAGTTAGACCCTGAAGCCGCCGCCGCCCGCTACGAGTCCGAGTTGCATAATAGCTTCCGCCTGGAAGGCGCAGAAAGCCCCCGCTTTGACCTAGTCGCCCTCGGCATGGGACCCGACGGCCACACCGCCTCGCTCTTTCCCCACACCGAGGCCATCCACGAGCTCAGCCGGCTCGTCGTCGCCAACCACGTCCCGCAGCAGAAGGATTCCTGGCGCATCACCCTCACCTGGCCCGTAATCAACCACGCCAGCTCCGTCTTCTTTCTCATCGCCGGTGCCGATAAAGCCTCCGTTTTGAACGAAGTCTTAACCGGGCCGCGCGACCCTGAGCGGCTGCCCAGTCAACTGATATGGCCTTCAAGCGGTATACTTACACTGATTCTGGATAAGGCTGCTGCTGCGCTTCTACCCGCAACGGACGGGGAAGGTTGCGGATTTTTGGAGAGAGATCGATGATTCTGGCGGGGGACGTAGGCGGCACCAAGGTTGATTTGGCACTGTATGACTTTAGCAATGGCAAGCTCGAATACACACGCGATAAGGTCTACCCGGCCAAGGATTACCCCGGCCTCGAAGTCATCGTTAAGAAGTTTCTGGGCACGGACAAGGTTACCGCCGCCTGTTTTGGGGTTCCCGGTCCGGTGCGCGACGGCCGCTTGCGCCTCACCAACCTGCCCTGGACCCTCGACAGCCGTGAGCTCGCCGCCGGCCTCGACATCCAGCACGTCTTCCTCATCAACGACCTCGAAGCCAATGGCTACGGCGTGGCCGAGCTGTCCGACGATCAGATTTACACGCTCTCGGAAGGCGACCCCAGCCAGGTCGGCAATCGCGCCCTCATCGCCGCCGGCACCGGCCTCGGCGAGGGCTACCTGATCTGGAACGGCCACGCCCACATTCCCTATCCCTCTGAGGGCGGCCACACGGACTACGCGCCGCGCAACGAAGACGAAATCGACCTGCTTCGCTTTCTCAAGGAAAAGTACAACGGCCGCGTCAGCTTCGAGCGCGTCGTCGCCGGCATGGGACTCACCAGCATCTACGAGTTTCTGCGCGAGGTCCGCGGCATGGAAGAGCCGGCATGGCTCACTGCACTCCTCGCCGATGCGTCCGATCCCAACTCCGTGATCACTGAGATGGCTCTCTCCGCAAAAAGCGAAATCTGCCAGAAAGCCATGGACATGTTCGTCTCCGCCTATGGCGCCGAGGCGGGCAACCTGGCCCTCAAGGTGCTCTCTGTCGGCGGCCTCTATGTCGGCGGCGGCATCGCCCCGCGCATCCTCGAAAAGCTGAAAGACGGCACGTTCATGAAAGCCTTCACCGACAAGGGGCGCCTGAGCCAGTTGCTCATCAACATGCCGGTGCGCATCATCCTTGAGAGCCGCGCCGCCCTGATGGGCGCAGCCGCATACGGCGAAGCCCGCGCCGCCGAGCTCAGCGGAGTCTCCGCTCGCGCCGCATCCATCAAAACTTAGAAGCTGTTTCATAACCTGGCTTCGAAAGGGCATGGCGGGGTGCCCTCTGGGCCCCGTGCCGCTTGGAGACAGGAAAATCGCGGGCTTTAGCCCCTGGGGGAATAACTCTTCAAGCTGCGCCACTACATCAAATCCCCGATATTGCGTATTCGCGCCCGGCCTGTGAGAATTGTCCGGACCGATTTTTCCCGCGGCAATTCATCCCAGAGGGACTCTTCATGATGCGCATGCCCACGCTCCTCGCCCTGCCAGTCATTTCTCTTGCCGCTACCTTGGCCAACGCACAAGCCCTTTCGCCGGACGTCTCCGCGCAAGTGGACAAGGTCTTCGAGAAGTGGGACCACACTGACACCCCCGGCTGCGCCCTCGGCGTCTACAAGGATGGCCAGATCGTCTACAAGCACGGCTACGGCATGGCCAACCTCAATGACGACGTCACCATCACCCCCGAGACAGTCTTCCACGTGGCGTCGATGTCCAAGCAGTTCACCGCGGCCTCCATCCTGTTGCTCGCGCAGCAGGGCAAGCTCTCGCTCGACGACGATGTGCACAAATACATTCCCGAGCTGCCCGACTTCGGCGAGCGCATCACGCTGCGCCACCTGATGCACCACACCAGCGGATTGCGCGATCAATGGGCGCTGCTGGAGCTGGCCGGCTGGCGCTACTCGCAGGATCTGATCACCGACGACGACGTGATGTCCGTGCTCGTCCACCAGAAGGCCCTCAACTTCAAGCCCGGCGAAAAATACAATTACTCGAACTCCGGCTTCACGCTGCTGGCCATCGTCGTCAAGCGCGTCGGCGGCATGTCATTTCGCGAATTCACCACTAAGAATATCTTTGAGCCGCTGGGCATGACGCACACCCATTTCCGCGACGATCACGAAGAGGTCATCAAGCACGATGCGTTGGGCTACGAAGAAAACGGCAAAGACAAGCCCTTCCGCATGAGCCTCACTAACTTTGACACCGCGGGCGCCACCAGCCTGCACACCACCGTCGAAGACCTGCAACTTTGGGATGAGAATTTCTATCATCCCCGTGTCGGCGGCCCGGCGTTCATTCAGCAGATGCTGGAGCGCGGCAAGCTGAACAGCGGCGAGTTTCAGGACTACGCATCCGGCCTGGCGATTGGCACTTATAAAGGTTTGCCCACCGTGGGCCATGGCGGCGCCGACGCCGGTTATCGCTCGGTTATTACGCGCTTCCCCGATCAGCATTTCTCCGTCGCCGTCCTTTGCAACTCCGCTGAGGCTGGCCCCGGCGCGCTGGTCAACCAGGTTGCCGACATCGTGCTCGCGAAAGAGATCAAGGCTGCCACGCCGGCCGCGGCGAAAGAGCCTGCAAGGACAGACACTCCTGCAGCGGCCTCAGTGCCCCTGACCGCGGCGCAGATGGAAGCCGACGTGGGAATGTATTGGAACCGCGACGAAGACGACTTTTCGAAAGTGCAGGTGAAGGACGGCAAGCTCCAGATGGAATTCGGCCGCGACGAATTCCACGAGTTGAAGCCGTTTGCGCCGGACCACTTCCACGTCGCCGATGTTCCCTGGGGCAACGATGTAGACTTTCATTTCATCGCCGCCGATGCAGCCAAGCCGCGCCGCATGGAACGCACATTCACCGGAGGAAAGCCGGGCACATTTGAAGCCGTCACCCCATTCGATCCAACCCCCACGGAACTGGCAGACTATCCCGGCGCATTTGTGAGCGAAGAGATCGATCCCATCTACCGCATCGCAATTCAGGATGGAAAGCTCACGCTCACGCGCCTCAAGCACAAGCCCGATACTCTTCGACCCACGATGCGCGACTACTTCGTCGGCGATGTCGGCACGCTCCACTTCACCCGCGACGCTAGTCAGCACATCTCCGGCTTCATCCTCGACGCCGGCCGCATTCAAAACTTCCGATTCTCGAAAATGGTCAAATGAATTTGCATTTGCCTCGTCACAACGCTTTGCGGCCGATTGGATTAGCAACACATTCCAGTGAACTAAGAGATGATTGCCGGACGCCTGTGGACATCGGCCGCATTGGTTCCCTATCCTTTGATTTCATGAATTGCATCCAACGCGAAGCTCGCGAAATCCCTCCCTTGCCGCGCTCTGCCGAAGCGGCGGCGCGTTCCTGCCGTCCCACCCGAAGCGCATTTACCTGCACCGCGATTCCTCTTCTCCTGCTGCTCTCACGCACAACTGCGAGCGCCCAGCCGCTGAATGCGGGCCCCGATCCGGTTGCGCGCGTGGATGCCGGCGGTCTGCGCGGGCTAATGCGCGGCAGCGTCGCCGCATTTCAAGGGATCCCATTCGCCGCTCCACCGGTCGGCAATTTACGCTGGCGCGAACCGCAGAGCGTGAGTTCCTGGACAGGGATTCGCGACGTCACGAAGCCCGGCAGCGCTTGCCTGCAGGATGCGGCCGGCCTCACGCCATTCATCGCGCCTCTTGCGGCGGCTTACGGCGCAACCTACGCCGGCCAACCTGTCGTTTCTTCAGAAGACTGCCTCTACCTGAATGTCTGGGCGGCAAATTGGCCGCTGAAAAACGCGCTGCCGGTCATGGTCTGGCTGCACGGCGGCAGCAATCGCGTCGGAAGCGGCGCGCAATCCTCCTACGACGGCGCCTCGCTCGTCGCGCATGGCGTAATCCTGGTCACCGTTAACTACCGCCTGGGCGTAATGGGCTTCCTGAGCCATCCGGCGCTCAGCGGCGAATCACCACACCATAGCTCCGGCAACTACGGCATTCTCGATCAGCTTGCCGCGTTGCGCTGGGTACAGCGAAACATCGCGCAATTCGGCGGCGACCCCGGAAACGTCACTCTCTTCGGCGAGTCTGCCGGCTCTATCGACGCGGGGATGTTGCTGGCTTCTCCGCTTTCGACGGGCCTCTTCCGGCGCGTGATCATGGAGAGCGGGCCGCCCTTCGGACTCGGCGCTCCGCGCGTGCTAAGCGAAGCAGAAGCCGTTGGCTCGGCAATAGCCAAAGCTGCGCCCGGTAGATCCTCATCCCCGCTTGAAAACCTTCGTAACTTGCCGGCTACGCAGGTTGTCGAGCTCGCGGCGCGCTTGCAGAAGGAGCAGTTCAAGGGGTTCGACGCAGCCGCGACTATCATCGATGGCTGGCTGCTGACGGAGCCGCCGGCGCAAATCTTTGCTTCCGGTTCCATGCAGAAAGTCGATGTGCTGATAGGGCTGAATGGCCGCGAGTTGAGTGCCTTTCGCGTCGACGCCGCAGCCGCCCAAAAGCAAGCCGCAAAGCCCGAGCCTGGCGCTGGTGTGACTGCTGCGGTGCGCGGGTGGGCGAATACCGCTCGCCCGCTCTACGGCATCTGGACTGGTTTGGCCATCAACTGGTACATCGGCGCAGCCGTGATTCATCGCGATGCGGCCCTCGACCAGGCCACCAACGATATGCTGATGGCCTGCCCCATCGGCGCACTCGGCGCGCTCACCACATCAGCCGGTCAGCATGCTTACATCTACCAGTTCAACCGGTCCCTCCCCGGCAAAGGCCAAGCCGAGCTCGGCGCGTTTCACGGGCTTGAAGTGCCCTACGTCTTCAACGCCTTCGACGACGCGGCCTGGCATTGGCTTCCTTTTTCAGAAGCCGACCGCCAGCTCTCGAACGTCATCGAAACCTATTGGACCAACTTTGCCAAAACCGGAAACCCCAACGCACCGGGCCTGCCCGAATGGGCCCCGTGGAAGGACGGGGATGAGCCTTATCTCGAGTTTGCCGAGACCGCCAAGGCCGAGCCCAGGCGCGGCTTTTCTCCGCTGCTGTGCCATCTGGCGCCGGATCGCCTCAAGAGCCAGCTCGCAAAGAAATAGTTCGAGTGTCTCGTGCAGCGTAATCGTCCCCACGCCTCTTCCGGGTTTCCGGCTATTCTGAAACTGGATTCAATGCGAGCACAATGACCTTCGCCCACACCATCGGCAACATCCGCTACACCTTCGCAGACCTGCGCGAACTGCTGGCCAAAGCCACGCCCCTGCGCAGTGGCGATGTGCTCGCCGGTCTGGCCGCGGAGTCAGCCGAGCAGCGCGTAGCCGCTCAATTCGCTTTGGCCGATCTGCCCCTTGCGCTCTTTTTGTCGGAGCAGGTCATCCCCTACGAATCCGACGAAGTCACGCGTCTGATTGTCGACAGCCACGATGCTGCGGCCTTTGCACCCGTCAGTTCTTTCACCGTAGGCGAGTTGCGCAACTGGCTACTCTCTGACGACGCAACCCGGCTGCGCATCGCCGCTCTCGCGCCCGGCCTGACTCCGGAAATGGCCGCTGCCGTAAGCAAACTCATGCGCGTTCAGGACCTCATCGCCGCCGCACAAAAAATTCGCGTGGTCACGCGCTTCCGCACTACCGTTGGGCTCCCCGGCCGTCTCAGCGCTCGCCTCCAGCCCAACCACCCTACTGACGATCCAGCAGGCATTGCCGCGGCAATCCTCGACGGCCTGCTTCTCGGCTCCGGCGACGCTGTTATCGGCATCAACCCCTCCGGCGATAATGTTGCCGTCACAGCTCGCCTTCTGCGCATGATCGATTCACTGCGAGAGCGCTTCCACATCCCCGTGCAGAGCTGCGTGCTGGCCCACATCACCACTCAACTGGAAGCCCTGAACGCCGGCGCTCCCGTCGACCTGATTTTTCAATCCATCGCCGGCTCTGAGGCTGCAAACCGCAGCTTTGGCGTGAATCTAGCTTTACTCGCAGAGGCTTACGACGCCGGTCAGCAGCTAAAGCGTGGAGCGCTCTGCGCCGATGGCGAGACCGGCGACAACATCATGTATTTTGAAACCGGCCAGGGCTCTGCGCTCTCCGCCAACGCGCATCAAGGGGTGGACCAGCAGACGATGGAAGCCCGCGCCTACGCCGTAGCCCGCCACTTCCGTCCCATGCTCGTCAACACCGTGGTTGGCTTCATCGGCCCTGAGTATCTCTACGACGGCAAGCAGATTGCCCGCGCCGGCCTTGAAGACCATTTCTGCGGCAAGCTCCTCGGCCTGCCCATGGGTTGCGACGTCTGCTACACCAATCACGCCGAAGCCGACCAGGACGACATGGACTCGCTGCTCACCCTGCTCGGCACGGCCGGCGTCAACTACATCATGGGCGTGCCCGGTGCAGACGATGTAATGCTCAACTACCAGAGCACCAGCTTCCACGATGCGCTCTACCTTCGCCGCATCCTTGGCCTCAGGCCGGCCCCGGAGTTCGAGACCTGGCTCGCAGGCGAGAGCTTCCACCGTTTGTCGCTGGAAGCCGGCCACCCCGAAAGGCTGCTCACCGCATGACGGACAACCGGCAGCCCGATCCTGGCGCAGGCTTGGCTCCAGTGCCGGCACCTGCCTGGGCTTTGCGCCTGCGAGCCCTCACCCCGGCCCGCGTAGGACTGGCCCGCACCGGCGTGAGCCTCGAAACTCGCGAGCTTCTCGATTTTCAGCGCTGCCACGCTCAGGCCCGTGACGCCGTCCACAGCCGCCTTGAAGCAGCCACGCTGGCCGCAGCCCTGGCCAAAATTGCTGGTAAGGAAGTGCTCCGTCTCCACTCCGCCGCGCCGGACCGTGCCATCTATCTACAGCGCCCGGACCTCGGTCGCAAGCTCGACGAAGCCAGCCGCAATCTGCTTGCGTACCGCGCCTTACACGAACCTTCAGGCGACTTGCCGGGCAAGGAATCTAAGCTCGCACTGATCGTCGCCGATGGATTATCTGCTTTGGCCGTCGAGCGTCACGCGGTCCCGCTCCTCAACGAGTTGCTCCCTCGCCTCGACGCCTGGCCGCTTGCTCCTCTGTGCGTTGTCCAGCAGGCCCGCGTGGCTATCGGAGACGAAATTGGCATGGCACTTGGCGCGCAGATTTCCGTAATCCTCATCGGCGAACGCCCCGGCCTCAGCTCGCCCGACTCGCTCGGCGCGTACATAACCTGGCAACCGCGGCCCGGCCGCAACGACGCTGAGCGCAACTGCATCTCCAACATTCGTGGGGAAGGCCTCAGCTACGCCCAGGCTGCCTCCCAACTCAGCTACTATCTCACTGAGGCCCGCCGCAGGCAGTTGACCGGCGTCGCGCTCAAAGAAGAAGCTCACAGGCTGGCAGAGGGCTAGACAGTGATGATGCGATGGCTAAAGCGCGCGGCAATCCTCCTGGTGGCGGCATTCGTCGTCACTTACGGCGGCGACTGGGCCATCTACAAGCTGCGCGGCTCACCCACATCCACAGTCACGGTTAACCGGTTTCTCACCGTGCCTCTCAAAGGCAACAAGATCGAATACGACTACGTAGGCACGGCGCAAGAAGCATGTTCCGTGTCGCTGTTTCCCCAGGCCGGCCAAAGCCCCTGCTGGCATCTGCGCCGCAATCCAAACCAGACCACGAACCTTTGACTCCCGGCCTCTTGGTAAACTTCGAGCGAGGCCGGCCCGTCACATCGCAGCGTGATGTGAATCACGCACTGCAATCCCCAGACTGGCGCATCTTGGAACCTACCGGAGCGTCGAGCCGCTATTTATGGCCACACCCAGAACGAAAACGGCAGCTACAACACCCGCTGCCTCGATTGCTTTATGACCATTGCCACTTCCATCGAGACCGACGATGAACTCAAAGTCCTTGAGACTCGCCACATCTGTCCTGAAAGTGCCTTGGCCCAATTGCTGGCTCAGGAAAAATCCATCGCCGCCAAAGCGCAGCTGAATTAGTGAACGTCTGAATAATTCGCAGTCTTGAAAGGGCTCGGCTTTAGCCGTGCCGCAAACGGAGCATAATCAACGCGGGCTTTAGCCCCTGAGGGAACGTCCGCTTCAAAGTCGGATTAAATCAGAGCTTCTTTAGACTCTCTTACCTCCCCGCCATCAACTGTTGCAGCGCGTTCCAGTCCACCAGCTTGAGTACCTGCTGCGCCTGTGCCGTTCCGGCCTGAATGCGAAAGCTGACATTTTGCACCTTCAACAGGTTGGCGGGACTGGAGTCGAGCGTTCCTTTCACCGAAATGTTCTCGCCAGTTCCGGTGGAAGCGCTGGTGGGTGTCGGCGACCACGCGCCGAGAAAAACATGGAGCACACGCTCGGCGCCGTCCGGTCCTCCGCCGGTCGGCGGCTGCTCGTAGGGCACTTCAACGGTGAAGCCGCCGCCGGGGAGCGGCTTGACGGTGTGACCGGTCTTGAAATTGGTCATGCCGGCGCCACCGTAATTTATCCCGACGTGAATGCCGATCTTGGTATTCTCTTCCAATGTTCGCGACGCCTCCTGCGCTGCGTCCATCGATGGATTCTTGCCTGCCTGCATTTGGGCCATTACCTTCTTCATCTCGTCCATAGCCACTTGGTTATATTGCTGGTAGATGGGCGAACTTTCGGGCAGCGCAAGCGACACGAAGAATGCCCCGCCCTGGTGCATCCCCTGCTCTGTCAGTTGGAACGGCTTGCCCTCTGTGTGCCGCGGAATCGATGTGAGTGACTGGGTTTCCACCGACGAAATCACCTTCCAGCCGTGTGCGGTCAGGCCGTCGATCACGGGCTGCAATGCCGCAGTCAGCCCTTTGCGCGCATAGGCGTCAAACTTGACCTCGCACTCTGACGGCGACCGCCACTCCGCCCCGGCCAGCCTGTCATGAATCTGCGCATCGCAGTTGCCAAAGGTGCCGGTCGGCTTTTGCGCGGTAGATTCCCGTTGCAGCTTGATCACGCCGGTAATCTTCAGCGGCTCCTTTGCAATCACTGCGCCGCTATACGTTGCGCTCGTTGCCGTGCCGCTGAACGTCGCCTCCAGCGTCAGGTTGTCCATCCGGGTGATTTGGATGGTAATGACATCCGGCCCGCGCGGCTGCGCGTCCTTGTTGTAGGCTCCCGCCCCCGTCAGATGGAGCGAAAACAAGAATTTGCCATCGCTGTGAACGTCGCTCTTGACCGCATCGATAGTCTGCGTCAGCCCCTCGCCGTCCCATCCGATTCCCACCTGGGCCTGATGCACGCCGGGCAGGGTTCTCATGGTCAGGGCCGCGTGCGCATCCGTCGCCGTCACAAACCAGTCGCCATACATCTGCGCCAGGTGATACGTCTCAGCAGCAGGAATCCCCCCTCCGGAAACCGTGATCGTGCTCTCAATCGCCGCCGCGGTCGCGTTGGACCCGCCGGCGCCATGAACAAAGGAGGGAAAAGCAGCAAGCAGCAGCAAGACAGCAATTCGTGCATAGTCGAGCATAGGTCAGCATTCTATCCACACGCGAAGGTCGTTGCCAACCTGCCCCATCCCGCTTGACTCCAAAGCGGACGCCCATGCAACCGGATTCGTTTTTGTGCCACTTCATTGCTGCAGCGCCGCGGACTCCTGGGCCGCGGAAGGACGCAGTCGCCCATTCGCAATCTTCTTGTATAAGTCCTCATCGGCCGCCTTATTCAGCTTGCTGGCCTTGTCGAGCTCAGCTCGGTCTCCCGGATCAGTGTCGCCTTGCCGCCGATTTTAACTCCGCCGCACAAGGCTTCACCAGGCAGAGCGCCCCGGTCACGCCCTTCCCTTCGGTGATCGAATATATCCTGTCCACGGTCGGCAGTCGCACTATCTCTTTGGCCCCGGAAGGCCAATGAATCTCGGCCGTTCCTGCATCGGTTGCGTCCCCCAGTCCGAAGTGCGGCCGCTGGTCATTCGAGGAAATGTAACTCCCCGAACTCAACACGTTCTCGCGCTGGCGCATCCCATTCGCTCTCAGGAACACCGTGGCGCCGACTGCATCTCGCGAGCTTTTCAGACCCCCGGTTAACTTCAGCTCCACCCAGTGATGATGGTCCGGGTTCACATTGCGCAGCAGGACCGGAGGCCCGTCGATAGGGCTGATCACCACGTCGATCTTGCCGTCGTTGAACAGATCTCCGAAAGCCGCTCCCCGGGCAGAGATCAACACCGCCAGTCCGGTTCCCTTCACCGCCGGCACATACTCGAATTTTCCGTCCTTCGTGTTGCGGAATAGGAGGGGCCTTTGTGCATATGTGGAGCCCCAATCGGATTTGTCCGCCTGCGGGTATACGTGCCCGTTGACGATGAAGATGTCTTTCCAACCGTCGTTGTCGTAATCGATGAACGCGTCGCCCCAACTTAGGAATGGAATCGTCATCTTGCCGATGCCCGCACGATCGCTTACATCGGTAAAACTGGCGTCGCCATCGTTGCGATAGAGTACCTTGGCGTCGTCCGCGAAATCCGACACCAGCAGGTCGACTCGGCCATTGTTCAGATAATCTCCGGCGGCCAGGCCCATTCCGGCTATCTCTCGCCCATCCTTGTTCAGCGCAAACGCTGAAGAATAGCTCTGGTCCTCAAAAGTCCCGTCGCCCTTGTTCCGGTAGAAATAGTTGGGCGTGGAATCGTTGGCAACCAGCAGGTCAGGTCTACCGTTACCGTCGATGTCGACGAACATCGCGGTCATGCCGTAGTACTTGTTCGCGTCGGCCACGCCCGCCTTCGCGCTCACGTCGGTAAAGGTGCCGTCGCCATTGTTATGGAATAGATGGTCGGGTTCGCCCGCCAAGCCGCGCGGGCCGCAAGTCAAGTTGCTCATCCCCCTGAAGCCGCAGTCGGCATAGCCCACAGCTTTGCTGCGCGGATACGGAAGGTTGTCACGATCGAAATGCACATAGCCGGAGACAAACAGGTCCAGCCGCCCATCCCCGTCGTAGTCTCCCCATGCCGCTCCCGACGACCAGTTCCCCAGCGTAACTCCGGCCTTCTCGGCGACATCGGTGAATGTGCCGTCGCGGTTATTGTGATAAAGCCGGTTCTTGCCGTAGTTGGCGACAAAAATATCCGGCCAGCCGTCGTTGTCGAAGTCGCCAATGGTCACGCCAAATCCCCAGCGATCGTTGGTCACGCCGGCTTTGGCAGCCACGTCGGTAAATGTGCCGTCGTGGTTATTGTGGAAGAGCGCGGCGTGTGGCGCCGTTTCCTTGCCGTCCAACGCGTCGAACGTGGAGCCGTTCACCATGTAGATGTCGAGCCAACCGTCGTTGTCGTAATCGATCAGGCCCACACCGGAGCCATTCGACTCAAGGATGAAGGTCTTTTCCGGTCCGCCCATCACGTGGCGCCACTTGTCCAGGCCGGCGGACCTGGTTACATCCTGAAAGACTACCGGCCCGGAATCGACAAATCCCCCCGCCGTGATCGGCCGTCCGTTTGCGTCGAACTCCGCCTCATGCACGCCGCCGTTGGACATGCTCGACTGCGCCTGAACCTGCCCGCACAGAGGCCCGAAAGCGAGCAGTATTAATGCAAGAAAAACGAAAGGGCAAATACGTGCAGCCGGCAATTCATTCCCCCTCGAGCCTTGATCGCAATCCTATCCCAACGCCCCCACGGGGGAACATCTGAATTCCCGGCTCCGGATCACTGCTGCGCCGGCGTGGCAGGCGCGGCCGGGGATTGTCCGTGCCGGGCATTGGCGTCGGCGATTTTCTTGTAGAGGTCCTCGTCCGCTTTCTGGTTCAGGGCGCCGGCTTTGTCAAACTCCGCCTTGGCCATCTCAGTCCTGCCCATCGCCCGGTAGAGCCGCGCCAGCCGCCAATGCACATTCACGTCGTCCGGCTCGTAACGGGCCGCCACAGACAGCTCGCGTAGCGCATCCTCCTTGCGATCGGCCTCGGTATAAACGATGCCCAGGTCCAGGTGGTCCAAACCAATTTCCGGGTTCTGCTGCTCAACTCGTTCCAGCAGCGGCTTCGCGTCGCCAAACTGGTTCATCTGTATATCCGTATCCCCCAGGTAGAGCATGGACTGAATATGATTCGGGTCGTTGGCCAGTTCGGCCTGGAACTCCTGGGCGGCTTCGGAGTATTTCTTCTGGGCCCACAACAGGTAGCCCAGCCCAAAGTGAGCGCTTGGCTCCTTGGGGTTGGCCTTCACCGCGGCGCGGAACTGTTGAACGGCGCCGGCATTATCCTTCAACTCGTCCAGCGCCTCCCCGGCCAGCATGTCGGCCTCCGCTGAGTCCGGGTCCAACGCCAGAATCTCCTTGTACACATCCAGCACGCACTGGTTCTGCTTGCTCCACAGGCAGCTGTGCGCCAGCGCCAGCCGCAGTGGCAAGTTCTTTGCGTCGTGCGCCGCGGCCAGCCGCAGAAACGGCACAGCATCCCTGTATTCGGCCAGCCCATAGTGGGCCATCCCGATCAGCGTGTTCAGTTGCTGATTGTCTGGCTGCGCCTTCAACAGAATGCTGAACTCCTGAATCGCTTCCTTCAGATCCCCGCTCTTGAACAACGCCAATCCAAGATTCAGCCGCAGCCCGGGCACGTCCGGGCCCAGCTTCAGCGCCTTGCGATAAAGTGGCGCAGCTTCCTCGTAGTGCTCCTGGCGGGATTCAAGCAATCCAAGGTGCGCATAGGCCTCCGGGCTCGACGCGTGATCCTTCAAATACGCGCGCCACGCATCCTCAGCCTCGGCATTCATCCCTTGCTGCTCCAGCGTCAGGGCCTCCTGACGGCGCGAATCTGGCGCAACCTTGACCTGGGCGAAATTGGAACCGGCGACGGTCAGGAGTCCGACCCACAACAAGATGCGGAGCACTGGAATCACGGAATGGCCTTTCTGCCGTCTGCCCTCGCAGGCGACCAGCGCGGCGCGTCCTGAAGAGCGTCTGAGACAATTTTCGCGCGGGACGGTTCGCGAGGGCAAACTCGGGAGATCATTGCTTGGCTATGGCCAGCATCTCGCGCATGCGGTCGTCTTCAGGAAATATCTGCAAATACTTTTCCATTTCCGCTTCCACTTGGTCATATTGTTTGTCCTGGATGAGCTGGTAGATAAGCGTCTTCCGAATGCCAGGGTTGAAGGGCTCCAGGGCGACGGCCTTCCTCGCAGACAAGATCGCCTCGGCGCGCTTGCCGCTTTGATCCTGGGCCGCGGACAGATCGACATAGACCAACGGCTGCAACGGATCGAGCCGCAGAGAGTGCTCCAGATGGGAGACAGCCTCGGCGTATTTGTGGTCATCCAGATCGCGATGCCCCAGGGAAGCCTGGACAATAGCGTTTTCCGGGTTGGACGTCTCCAACTCGGCCAGAGTCTTGAGCCAGGGTTGAACAAACTGCGCTTTCCCCTCGGCTTTGAGCAGCGCGTAGGCCTGCAAGCGAATCGGCGCAAACGGGGCCAAAGCTCCCGCACCACGCTCTCCTGCGGGGTTCAGCTCGATCAGGTCGGGCATGGTGGTTGTCGTCTGATTGAAGGTCTGGTCCGGGAATGGTTCGTTGGGGGCGCGCACGATGCGATGGTTGGTCGCGCTGGAGTGGGAGATGACGCGGATGCTGCGGAGGGGCATGTGGCAGCCTATGCAGTTGTCGCTTGGCGTCGTGGCCTGGCGCGCGGCGTGCGGCGCCGTGCAGCTGGCCCCGGTGTGACAGCCAAGACACGCGGAGTTGAAATGAGCCGGGGCTTCCGCCTCGGTGGGCTCGACGTGCGGGTCGTGGCAGCTGATGCAACGTAGCTGCTTCTCCGCGCGAAGGTTCCGCGTGGCCAGGAAGCACTTGCTCAAGCTCATGGAGTAGTAGTGCTGGACGTGATCCTCGTCGGGCGGGTGGTCGTGCGTTGCTGGAATCTGAAAGATGGCGACGGTGCGTTCGAGGGGCTCGCCAGGGCGAAAATCCTGATAGGTCTTCCCCGGTTGCAGGACGCGTGCGTCGCCGGCCTGATGGCAGGACATGCAGATGTCGTTGGCCAGTTGGCTGCTCAGATTCTCCGGGTTGACAATGGTAGGCTCTGAACCGTTTTGGGCAAACTTGCCTTTGCGCCTTTTTGCTTCGACATGTGCGGCGCCTGGACCGTGACAGTTCTCGCACCCGACGGATGTCTGCGTGAACGCCGGGTCGCGATAGCTTCCGTCGTGGCCGGCGATCGGCTGAGGGCGACCGCTGTGGCAATAGATACAGCCAGGCTGGATGACGCGGTTGAAGCCGTCATCCTCGTTCTGATAGCCGGGCGAAAGATCCCAGCGCGCGGTCTGCGTGTAATGGGAGAGCGGCGCCTGGAAGAGATAATCGCCACGGCGCAGAAGTGCACCAAAGCCGTTCTCGCCGGTGCCGATGATCCAGCTCATTTCATGTGTATTGCGGAAGACTTCCTGGCCGCTTGCTCCGGTTTCGTACTCGCTCTGGATAATTCCGCCGTTCTCGGCGTGGACTTCGAAGCGGTGGTTTAACTTGGCGTCGAACAGGCTGGTTGTCTCCATCGAACCGGGAGGCAGAGTCCGGAGAAACTCCGGCTTGATGGGAGTGAGCGAGCGGCCCATGCTGGTCTTGGCAAAGGACTCGGCGATGCTCCGATGGCAGGGAGCGCAGGCGGCGCTGCCCACGTAGCCGTCCTGACCCACGTAACCGTCCTGATTTGCCGCTTTCGCCCTGGCAGGCGGCGTGTCGGCAGCCTGCGCCGGGGCATGCTCGCCAAATGCACAGCCCGATCCAGAGGCGAGCACAAGAGCAGCTAGGATGAACAGGCGGTCGGGGAAACGTAGCATCTTCAAACAAACCATTGCAGGCCGACGGGTGGACTGTCCAGTCGTGCGGACGGCGGGAATCGGGAGTCCAGCCTGAAAAAAAACGCCGCAAGAGTTTCCTCTTGCGGCGCCCATTGTTTCTTACGTGCGATTGGTTAGAACACGATCTTGGAGCCAAGCTGCAATACGCGTGGGCCCTGATCGCCGGTCGCCGTTCCATACTGGCCGCCCGTCGAGTTAGTCCATGTCGTATTGATATTGTTGAACTCCGTGTGGTTGAAGGTGTTGTACGATTCCGCGCGGAACTCGAAGTGAGCATGCTCGGTGATCGCGAAGTTCTTGTAAAGAGACGTTGTGAAATCGACACGGCCCGGGCCGAGGAAGCTGTCTTTTCTTCCACTGCCGAAACCGAGGTTAGGACCACCAGCATAACCCGCGGTCGGTGGCGCTTGCGGATCGGCCGCAAGTGATCCGACGCCACCGTTGGCATGGGTATCGAACCAGTCATTGACCTTGTGATGGTAGGTGATTTTGTTCACGACATTGGCGAAGTTGGTGTAGTTCCCGCCCAACCCGATAGGATCGTTCACGCCGCCAAAACCGGACGCATAAGGCAGGCCCGTCTCATCTACAAAGGTGCCCGCAAGCTGCCAGCCACCCAGCAGGGAGTGAGCCAGCCCATTGGACTTATTGAAGATGGGCAGACTGTAGATGTAGTTCCCCCCGAAGATTTGACGGCGGTCATAACCACTGTTCCCCTTCATATACTTCAGGTAAAACGGGTTGTCGACAGTCGCCAGATCTCCATCGGTCAGGTCGATGTTATGCGACCACGTGTAGTCCAGCTCACCGCTCAGACCCCACTTGTTCTGGACACGCAGGCTGGCCTGCAGACCGTTGTAGGTGTTGTTCGTGTTGTTCGTCTCCTGGCTAATTCCGGCATACCCCGGGTAGGTGCGGAGCTCATTCGATCCGGCCGGATAAAGCGCGCCCGGCAACCCAGTGGAAGCCGACAAGGCTCGCAGGTTGTCCGGCGTGTTAACCGGGAAATTGTTGATCGGGATGTCGACGTTCTGATGCCACCCAAGATTGCCCACGTACTGAACAACCGCAATCAGGGACGGCCTCAATTCATGTTGCAAGCTGAGACTGTACATGGCCGCGCCGGGGGCCTTGTACGTTGTATCCAGGGTGGTCAGGCCGGCCGGAAAGATCGGAAGGGATGTCGGACTGCCGCAGTTCCCGGGAATGGCCGTGGATACCGTCGATTCCCACGAGCAGGTTGGGGCGCTGTAGTAAACGCTGCTCGCATTCGGTGTGTATTCATAGGGCAGGTTGCTGTTCGAAAGGCCATAGATGTCGTTGCCCTGCAAGCGCTCGTAGAAGGTTCCGAAGCCGCCGCGGAGAACGGTCCTGCCGGTGCCGGAGAGATCCAGTGCGAACCCTACGCGAGGCTGCAACGTGTTGTAGTCGTTCGTTACCGCCCCGTGAGGCACACCGTTGGTCCCTGGGGTAACCATGCCGTTGAGATAATAGGAAGCTCCAACAGCTCCAGCAAGCCCAAATGGACAACCGGCACTGGTTGGGCATGGCGTCTGAACTCCCGCGCTGCCGGGGACGATAGAGCCCGGCGTGGTCGTAGACCAGTCCACAGGGCTGTTGATGTACTGCGAGGGTTCAAAGTTCTCGAGAGCGTTGTTGCGTTCCCACGCGTGTGGCAATGCATCGTAACGCAAACCGACTTGCAGGCTCAGCCGAGAGCTCACCTTCCAGTTGTCGTTGACATACCCCGACGTAGTCTGGTTGACATAGTGCCGGATCGCCATTGACTGCGGCTGAGAATAACTGGTGGACAGGCCAAGGACCATACTCATGAATGGATCGCCGGCATTTCCGCCCAATCCGTTCCCAGTCTGGCCCGCCCCGAAGCCGTAGTCACCCGCGGCATCGGCCTGCAATTGCTGGTTCTTGGTGTAGCGGTTGTAGCTGAAGCCAAACTTCATTGCATGCTTGCCTTGGGTGTAAGAAAGATCCACCCTGGGCTCATAGTCTTGAGCGGCGTTGTGCCATACTCCATACCCGGTCTGCATCGAAGCGCCGATGCCGTTGCCGCTGAACTGTGCGCCGGGGAATTGGTTCGAACCCGAGTTCGCGAAGAAGGTATCCGCGCCCCAGCCGCTCGGCGTTAGAACATTGGGCGAGTTGGTGATGTTGATGATGTTGCCGTCATAGTTCATCGACGCTTCCAGCAGCAGGCTCGGAGAAAGCTCAGCGCTCAGCTTGACCGCGGCGCTGTTCGATGGGTTGCTTTCCACGCTGCTGATCGTGTTATACGTTTCCCAGTTCCAGCCCAGATCGGCGTCTGCTGTACCTGTCGCCTGGCCGTCATGCAGGAAGTGGCCGAGGAGCTGCCACTTGTCATTGATTGCATGGTCAATACGAACAATCTCTTCGGTTGCCGTCGTTGGAGTGGCTTCCGAGGTTGTTGCCTTGTCTCCCAGAGTATTCGCCTTCGGAATGATGCTTGACTGAAAATACAACACCGCATCAGGATCGAAAAGCGATGCTGGAATAATCTGGCCCGGAAACGGCTGCCCAATGGATGACGTGAGGCCCGCCGCCGCAAGTTTGGCGGCAAAGGCAGGATCTGGTACCACCGCCGGCGATGGAACATAAAGGACCTGGCTCGATGCATAGGCAGGGGCCACGTAATGCAAATCTGTACCCGCTGTGGGACGGTCTGCATCGGGAATCGTCGGGTTGGTGGCCGGGGCGCTCGATTGAATGATCCGCCGCCACTCCTGGTTATAGAAGAAGAAGGTTCTCTTCCGCCCCGTGTTGAACACACGCGGAATAAACAATGGTCCGCCAATGTTAGCGCCGAAAATGTTCTGTCTCAACTTCGGAACTGCGCCGTAATCGGCAGGACTTGCCTTCTCATACTTGTTGAAGTAATCGTTCGCATCCAGATCGTCGTTGCGGAAGAATTCCCAACCCTCGCCATGGAATTTCTGCGTACCGCTCTTCAGAGCAAGGCTGAATGTGGCTCCGGAAGCAATACCGTAATCCGGAGGATAGTTGCTGGCCAGTACCTGAAACTGC
>Ga0182024_10004764_pt1 | contig 30862 bp, 25 predicted proteins | sample P32metaG_FD_120480 | JGI IMG/M metagenome (GOLD analysis project Ga0182024, IMG submission 120480) | Permafrost microbial communities from Stordalen Mire, Sweden - P3-2 metaG (Illumina Assembly) | ecosystem: Environmental > Terrestrial > Soil > Wetlands > Permafrost | place: Sweden: Stordalen... | reverse complement strand
CCGGTGGGACCGGGTCCTCGGTCTGCGTCAGCCGCGCAACCGGGCGCGACCAACAGCTCGTACGCCATCGTCGACGCCGCGGGCGGCGTGATGACGTTCGGGGGTGCCGCCTACGACGGCGACGCGCTCGAGGTGCCGCTGGCCAAGCCGATCGTGAGCGGTGCGGCCGCTCCCGAAGGCGGCTACTGGTTGGTCGCCTCCGACGGTGGCGTGTTCACCTTCGGGAACGCGCAGTTCTGGGGGTCGACGGGCGGCATGGCGCTCAACAAGCCCATCGTGGGCATGGCGCCCACGCCGGACGGGAACGGCTACTGGTTGGTCGCCTCCGATGGTGGCATCTTCGCCTTCGGCGACGCACAGTTCTGGGGCTCGACAGGAAGCATCGCACTCAACAAGCCCATCGTCGGCATGGCCGCCGCGGCGAACGGCAACGGCTACTGGTTGGTCGCGTCGGACGGCGGCATCTTCGCCTTCGGCGCCGCGCAGTTCTACGGCTCCACCGGCGGCATCCACCTGAACGAGCCTGTCGTGGGCATGGCCGCCACGGCGGACGGCAACGGCTATTGGCTCGTCGCTTCCGACGGCGGCATCTTCACCTACGGCGACGCGCAGTTCTACGGCTCCACCGGCGGCATCCAGCTGAGCGAGCCCATCGTGGCGATGACACCGACATCCGACGGGAGCGGGTACTGGCTGGTCGGGCAGGACGCCGGCGTGTTCGACTACGGCGACGCCGGGTTCTCGGGGAGCGCGCAGTCGCCCCTTCATCCCCCCCTCTTCCCCCAACCCTTGTCGGGGCCGATCGCCCCGGTGGTGGCGATCATCAACGAGGCACCCGGGCCCCAGGCGACCCACCAGGGCGTCCAACGGGTGGCCTTCTCGGGGGACTCGCTGTCCCTCTACGAGGGTTCCTACGTGGATCAGACCAACCCGCCGTATGAGATCGACGACGGTGCGGCGGCCGGTTGCGGCTACACCGACGGCGCACCGACCATCCCCTGGAGCGACCCCGGCTCCGTCTACTTCAGCTCGGGAGCGTGCGCCTTGTGGGCGACGCAGTTGCAGTGGGTCGTCTCACGCTTCCATCCCGACGTCACGGTGATTCAGACCGGCTATTGGGAGACGCAGGACCGGATGTTCAACGGGGGGTACGCCACGCTGGCGAACCAGGCCTACGCGGCCTTCATTCAGGACAACCTGGCCGAGGCGGTGCAGATCGCCCACTCCGACGGTGGCGCGGTGATCCTGTCCACCTCCCCGTACTTCGCCGACGGGACACCGAACGTGCTCGTGGACGACTACAACCAGATTGTGGACTCGGTGGCCTCCGAGTACCCGTACGTGTCGATCGACGACCTCTGGACGGTCCTCGACCCCGGCGGGGCGTACTCCTCGGTGGTGGACGGCGTCGTCGCCCGCAGCCCGGACGGAGTCCACATCACCGCGGCGGGAGTGGACACCCTCATTGAGCCGGCGCTCAACCAGATCATCGCCAACGTGGCGGGCGCCGTCTACGCCGGCAACGCCTAGGCCCGCCGCGGCCGCGTGACCGTCGTCGCCATCGCCCACCGGGGCGAGCCCGTCGGCCACCGGGAGAACACGCTGCCCGCCTTCGCCGCCGCGGTGGCTCTCGGGGCGGACATGGTGGAGATCGACCTGCGCCGCACGCGCGACGGCGTCATCGTGGTCCTGCACGACCAGACACTCGAGCGCCTGTGGGGTCTCGGCGTCTCCGTGGGCGAGGTGGACCTGGCCGAGGTGGTGGCACTCGGCGAGGGCGCCGTCCGCATCCCCACCCTGTCCGACGTGCTGCAGGCGGTCCCCCTGCCGTTGATGGTCGACTTCACCCGGCGCGAGGTGGTACTGGGGGCGCTCCAGGCGGTGCAGTCGGCCGGCGCCCTGGAGCGCTGCCTCTTCGTCACGGGCAACGTGGCGGCACTGCAGCAACTGCGTGCGCTCTCGGCCGGGGCCCGCATCGGGCTCACCTGGATTGACGGTCCGGAACCGCCGCTCGGGCTCCTCCGAGAGCTGCGGGCCGAGTACTGGAACCCCATGTCCGGGTTCGTCACCCCGGAGGGGGTCGCGGCAGTGCACGACGCCGGACTACTGGTCTCGACCTGGACGGTCGACACGGCCGAGGACATGACGCGGGTCCTCGAGGCCGGCGTCGACGCCGTCGTGAGCAACCGCATTGCCGCGCTGGTGGCCCATCCCGGGCGCTGACCACCCGGACCACCCGCAGGGTCGCGCGTTATCCGAACAGCCCGCGTGGAGGAACGGACGCGCACATCTCGGCGAAGAGGCGGTGGACGCGCCGGTCCGCCGTGAGCTCGGGGTGGAACGACGACGCCAGCACCGGCCCCTGGCGGACCAGCACCGGCACGCCGTCCAGGGTGGCCAGGACGTCGACTGCGTCCCCGACCGCGACCACCAGCGGGGCCCGGATGAAGACGGTGGGCAGACGCGGCCCCTCGCCGGACCCGAACACGATGTCGGCTTCGAAGGACTGCTCCTGGCGCCCGTAGCCGTTGCGACGGACGACGGCGTCGAGCACGCCGAACGTGCGCTGGTCCGGGCGCCCGTCGAGCACCTCCCGGGCAACCAGGACGAGCCCGGCACAGGTCCCGAGGAGAGGGAGCGGCCTGTCGGTGACACCGACCCGTGCGGCGATCGCATCGAACAGGCCGGTGGACTCGAGCAGCATGGACAGTGTCGTCGACTCGCCGCCCGGCAGCACCAGACCGGAGAGCCCTTCGAGATCGGCCGGCCGCTTCACCGGCCGGGTCGCACACCCCACCTCGGCCAGCGCGGCCACGTGCTCACGCACGTCACCCTGCAGGTCCAGGACCCCGACGACCGGTCCCGGTGCTTCTACCACCCCCGGTCGGCGAGATGCTCGCCGTACTGCGACTCCTCGAGCCCCCGCATCGCCTCGCCGAGGCCGCGCGACACCTTGGCCACGTGCTCGGCGTCGGTGAAGTGGGCCGTGGCCTCGACGATGGCCGAGGCCATCCGGGCGGGGTCCGACGACTTGAAGATGCCCGACCCGACGAAGACGGCCTCGGCGCCGAGCTGCATGACGAGTGCGGCATCCGATGGCGTGGCGATCCCGCCGGCGCAGAACAGCGGCACCGGCAGCTTCCCCGACGAGGCGACCTCCTGCACGAGCCCGATGGGCGCGCCGAGCTCCTTGGCCCAGCCGTAGAGCTCCGCGGGATCGGCCTGGCTCAGGGTGCGGATGGTGCCGAGGATGGCGCGAAGGTGGCGCACGGCCTCCACGATGTTGCCGGTCCCGGCCTCGCCCTTGGAGCGGATCATGGCCGCACCTTCGGAGACGCGTCGCAGGGCCTCACCCAGATTGGTGGCCCCGCAGACGAAGGGGACCGTGAAGGGCCACTTGTCGATGTGGAACGCCTCGTCGGCCGGCGTCAGCACCTCGGACTCGTCGATGAAGTCGACACCGAGCGACTGCAGCACCTGGGCCTCGGCGAAGTGCCCGATGCGGGCCTTGGCCATGACCGGGATCGTGACGGCCTCGATGATCCCCTCGATCAGCACCGGGTCGCTCATGCGCGCCACGCCACCGTCCCGGCGGATGTCGGAAGGCACCCGCTCGAGCGCCATGACCGAGACCGCGCCGGCGTCCTCGGCGATTTTGGCCTGCTCGGCGTTGACGACGTCCATGACGACACCGCCCCGCAACATGTCGGCCAACCCCCGCTTCACGGTGAAGGTCCCGGTTGTCATCCGACCAGTCTACGAGGGCGGGCCGCCCCTTCTCACCACTCGCTGAGCGCGGCGGCCCTCACCGAGGTGGCGTCGAGGTCCCCGGGCAGCAGGGCATCGTCACGGTGACCCACCGAAGGGTCGATCCACACCCACCGGGTGGACCCGAAACGGGCGGGGGAGGCAAAGAACGAGCCCTCGGCCGGGGCGGGAGCGTCCATCATCGTCCTGAGCGCGCCGAGCAGGCCGCGGGGGAAGCGCACGGCCGATGCGCCCACGACGTCCGCCCGGTATTCGCGGCTTTCCCCCACGCAGCGTCGCAGCGTGGACGCCCCGCCGAAGATCCTGCCGAGCGTGATGCCGATGCACGAGACGCCGTTGTCACCCCGCTTCACGTGCGCCAGCTCGTGCGCGATCACGCCCTCGAGCTCAATGGGGTCGAGCCGGCGCAAGAGGCCGGTCGTCACGACCACGACGGAGCGCCGGGCGTCGCGACCGAGCGCGCACGCGTTGGGCACGTCGTCGTCGAGGACGGAGAGCGACGGCATGCTCAACCCGAAGGTGGCGCAGAGGCCCTCGGTCACGTTCCAGAGGCGGGTCTCGTCCTGCTCGTCGATCGCCACCGCGCCGATCCGATTGAGGGCGACCGAGGGCGCGATCCGCCACAGCACGTACATCACCGCGGCGCCGGCGACGACGAACGCGGAGACGCCGACGATGATGGAGACCGTCACCCCGAGGAGCGCGCCGAACAGCAACGCGGGGAGCACGGCGGACACGGCGCACAAGGTGAGGACACGGCGGCGGTTGGCCGCCACCTCTGCCGGGAAGACCTGGGGGGCACCGAGGGTGGGCGCCACATGGAGCGGCTCGAGCGGTGGGGGCGGCGCCAGTGCGACGTCGGACCGTGACGGCCCGCTGCGCTGCCGCGAGCCCGAACGGGATTGCGACCGGTTGCCGCCGCCGCCCTTGCCCGATCCCTGGGGTGAGCGTTGACCACCGCCGCCGGCGCTGTTGCCTTGACCCTTGCGCTGGCCGTTCGAGCCCGAGCGGGCCGCGGAATTGCCACCGCCTCCGCCGCCGGACCTGCTGCCGCCCGCCGCGCCGCCGCCGCCGCTACCGCCACCGGAGCCGGAGCGGCTTCGGTTGCGGTTGCGGTTCCTGTTGCGGTTGCGGTTGGCCCCGCCGCCCGCGCCACCACCGGACTGGCTCCCGCCGCCGGCGGACGTCCCCGAACCCTCTTGTTGATCGGCCATGAGGCCACGCAGCCTACGACCTGGACCAGGTCCGATCAGCGCTTGGCCCCGAAGGCCTCGATGGCCCGCCCGTAGATCTCGACGTAGCGCCCGGCCAGGGTGTCCATGGACCAGGCCCGGGCATACTCCGTCGCCTCCTTGCGAGCCTGGGCCGACGTGCCGGTGACCGCACCGGCCAGGGCGCCGTCGAGGGCGCGGGCCAGGGCGCCGGCGTCGCCGGGCGGCACCAGCGCGGCGTGGCCGCCCGCCGCCGTGCGGTACCCGTCGATGTCGGAGGCCACCACGGCGCAGCCGGCCGCCATTCCCTCGAGGAGCACCATGCCGAAGGACTCGCCCTGCAACGACGGGGCGCAGAGCACAGCGGCCCCGGCCAGCCGGGACGCCACCTCCCCGTCGCTGAGCACGCCCAGCCAGTGCACCCGCTCCGATGGCGGGTGGCGGCGGCGCTGCACCTCGGTACCAGGACCGTCACCGGCCACCCACAAGACCGCCGGCCGGTCCAGCATGGCGAAGGCGTCGAGGAGGACCTGCAGACCCTTGCGCGGCTCGTGACGACCGAGGAACAGCACGGCGGGACGGCCCTCGGCATCCCGGTGCGGCGGCGCCGACTCGAAGCGGTCCATCTCGACCCCGTTGAACAGCACCTCGAAGTCGCCACCGCCCGAGCGCACGGCCGTCTCGCGGGCGGCGTCCGAGACCGCCACGCGGACCTGCATGCGGCGCCCCACGAGCTCCGCCAGCGGTCGTAACGGGCGCACCCATCGGCTCACCCCGGCCCGGTGGTAGGTGCCGACCATCGGGAGAGGTGCGGTGAGCACCAGGCCGTAGGCCGCCATGGGCGCCAGGGGCTCGTGCAGGTGCGCAACGTCGAAGTCGCCGCCGCGGACGAACCGCTCGGCGCGTGCCGCGGCCGTCGGCCAGAGCGCCACGGGGGCCACCGACCCGTTCGAGCGCAGTTCGGTGGGCCGCCCGATGACGTAGTGGTCCCCCACCGCGTCGGGCACGCGGTCGCTCGCCGGCGCCACCACGGTCACCTCGTGGCCCCGTGCCCGCAGGGACCGCGCCAGCCCGACGACCTGTCCCTGCACGCCACCGGGGCGCGACAGAGAATAGGGCGAGACCATGGCGATTCTCATCGAGGATCGCTCGGCCAGTTGGGCTGGAAGAGGTGCCACTGCTCGGGGCGGGCGCGGATGTCGTGCTCGAAGGTGGTGGCGAGGTCCTGGGTCACCCGCGCGATGTCCTCACGCATGCGGCCCTGGCGGGAGGTGTCGAGCGGCGGGTGGATCACGCCCGTGTGCCAGTTGCCCGGGCCCGAGTAGACGACGACGGCAAGCAAGGGGGCCCCGGTGCGCAGCGCCAACGCGGCGGCGCCGGCCGGCAGCGTCGTCTTCTCGCCGAAGAACTCGACCTCCACCCCGTTGCCGACCAGGTCCCGATCACTGACGAGGCCGGCGATCTGGTTCGCCTTGAGCGCTCGCAGCAGCGCCGAGCTCGAGCCGTCGCCGAGCGGCACCGCCGTCAGGCCCATGGCGGCCCGTTGCCCGACGAACCACTCGAAGAGCTCTTCGGGCTCCAGGCGCTCCACGACGGCCGTCATCGGCATGTGCTCGAGCCCGAGCCAGTAGCCGCCCCACTCCCAGCTCCCGACGTGGGGCAGCGCCATCACGATGCCCCGCCCACGGTCCAGAGCGTCCCGCAGGTGCTGGTGACCCTCCAGCAGCTGCCAGCGGGCGCGCACGCCGGCCTCGTTCTCGTAGGGCAGCCGGGCCCCGTCGCACCAGTAGCGCGCGTAGGAGTCGAACGTACGCTTGCTCCAGCGCCGCACGAGAGCCGGGTCGGGCTCGACCCCCTCCGCGCATTCGCTGGCCAGGACGCGCCGCATGTGGCGCTCGCTCATGGCGAGAGCAGGACCGCCCCGACGGGCCATGAACCCCGCCACCCCCCGGGCGATGCCCTCGGCCAGCGGCTCGGGAATGTGGCCCATGCCGGCGGCGAGGCCGCGGTAGGTGAGGTACTTGGTCGAGGCACGCCGGCCGCGCACGGTCACGGCCGGTCGAGGGCGAGGATCAGGACGCGGGAGGCGTACGGCGGGTGGTGCGGCGCGCGCTGGTGCCGCCGGCGTGTTGTCCCCGCGTGGCACGGCGGCGCTCCCTGAGGGTGCGACCGGAACGGCTGCTCACTGTTTCCTGGCGCCGCGCCCGGGCGCGCCAGCGGCCCATGGGAACGCCGGTCGTCCGGGCCAACTCGTTGCGGGGCACGCCGGTGGACTGACGCGACTCGCGCCAGGCCCGCCACCGCGAGTCGACGCGGCCTTCGCGCCAGGCCTCGATGCGGCGCCGGATGACGGCGTCGCGCCCCGAGGCGGCATTCCAGACCTTGACGAAGCGGGAGATGGCGGTGAACGAGACGAGGACGAGCAGGATCCAGAGCACCGGCACGAAGATGACGGCGCTCAAGAAGGCGACGCCGAGCAGGAACATGCGCTCGCCCCGCTCCATGAGCCCGCCTTTGGCCGAGAGCCCGAGCGACTCCGCCTTGGCCCGTTCGTAGGAGACGAGCGCGGTCACCGCCAGGATGGCCATCGGCAGCAGCGCCAGGTGGCCGTCCCCCCGGTTCAACAGGTACCAGGCACAGCCGAACATCAAGACGGCGTCGGCAATCCGGTCGGTGACCGAGTCGAAGAAGGCGCCACGGACCGACGCCGTTCCCGCCGCCTTGGCGACCGGCCCGTCGAACAGGTCGTGCATGCCGGTGATGATCAAGAAGAGGATGGCGAAGTGGAGGTGGCCCGACGCCACCAGGACAGCGGTGGCCGCCGCCGACACGAGGCCGGTCGCGGTGAGGACATCAGCGGTGATGCCATGGCGGTGAAGTGCCTCGCCGACCGGACCGGTGGTCCGGTCGACGGTGGTTCGCCAACGACCGTCGAACATGAAGCTCCTCGTCGTGCGCGGCCCAGGACAGGGATTCGGCGCTGCAAGCAAAAGTTTACCATCCGGCCCCGGAGACCCGGCGGCCCCCGGGGCCGCCGGCCCTGCCCCTGAGGTCGGGGCGGACGGCCGCTAGGCTGCTCCGTACCTGGTCGCAGCCCTTGTCGGAACCGGAGAGACCGGCTGCCCGCTGAATCCCGGACACGGTGTGGCCCGTATGACCCACTGTGCCATCAGAGCAACAACGACCGCAGAGGACTCCCATGCACTCCATCCGAAACCTCGCCTCCGCCTCACTCGTCACGCTGGCCGCCGCCGCCGGGGCCACCGTGGTGTCGGCTGCGCCCGCCTCGGCCACCAGCGTCACCACCGTCAAGGCCGTCGAGACCGACTTCCACATCGCCCTCTCCAAGAGCTCCCGATCCTTCAAACCGGGCAAGTACACCTTCGTGGCTGAGAACAAGGGCCAGACCACCCACGCCCTCATGATCACCGGCCCCGGGATCAAGATGGCGATGACGAAGAACATTCAGCCGGGCCAGAGCGCCAAGCTGACAGTGACCTTCAAGAAGGGCGCGTACGACATCTACTGCCCCGTCCCGGGGCACAAGGCCCTGGGCATGAACGTCAACCTCTCCGTCGGAGGCGCCACCACAGCAGCCAAGACCAGCGCCGGGAGCGGTGGCGAGGGCTAGTGATCCGGAGGACGCGGGTAGCCTCGCCAGCCGAGATTGCCCACCTCACGGGTGGGCACACGTGAGGTGAAGGTACCGGTGTCCGAGCCGAGGAGTGCGGAAGAGAGCACCGCCTTCCAGAAGACCGTGCTCCCCGATCCCACCCTCGACGTGTCAATCGTCGTCCCGTACTACAACCCCGGCGGCCGACTGCGCACGACGGTCGAGGACATGGTGCGGGTTCTGGATGCGTCGGGCATGACGTTCGAGATCATCGCGGTGTCGGACGGCTCGACCGACGGCAGCCCGTTCACGCTCGAGGGCTTCCCCGAGAGCGTGGTGCGGCGGGTGTCGTTCGCCAAGAACTTCGGGAAGGGGCACGCGTTGCGGGCCGGGCTCGGCATGGGACGGGGCCGCTATCTCGGCTTCATCGACGCCGACGGCGACATCTCCCCCGAGCTGCTCGCCCCCTTCGTCTCCATCATGCAATCGCAGAAGCCCGACGTCATCATCGGGAGCAAGCGTCACCCCGACTCCTCGGTGTACTACCCGCCGCTGCGTCGCCTGTACTCGTGGGGCTACCAACTCCTCATCGGCGTGTTGTTCCGCCTGCACGTCAAGGACACCCAGGTCGGCATCAAGCTCGTCGACCGCAAGGTCATCGCCGCCGTCCTGCCCCTGCTGCGCGAGAGCCGCTTCGCGCTCGATCTCGAGTTGCTCGTGCTGGCCCGCCGCCTCGGCTACACCCACATTGTGGAGGCGCCGGTGCGGATCCGCGAGCGGTTCGGGAGCACCATCTCGCTCAAGGCCGTCTGGCTCCTGCTCATCGACACCCTCGCCCTCTTCATCCGCTACTCCATCCGCCACGAGTACGACGCCGCACTGGCGGCCCAGGCGGGAGCGGGCGACACCGCCGCACCGGGCCCGGGCTGAACGGGGCGGCGGCACCCCGATCGGGCGCACGAGCGGCGGCGCAGAAGCGGTCGTACACTCCAATCCAACGAGCCGGTTCAGGCCAAGACCTGGACGGACGGAGGACGGAGGACCTGGTGCCGCACGACCCGACCGCTATCCGCAACGTCGCCCTCGTCGGCCATCACGGAGCCGGCAAGACCACGCTCGCCGAGGCACTCCTGGCCGCCACCGGATCGATCGCACGGCGAGGATCGGTCGAGAAGGGCAGCACCGTCATGGACTTCGAGCCCGAGGAGGTGGCGCGCCAGCTCTCGATCTCGACCAGCCTGGCCCCCTTCACGGTCAACGGCGTCAAGGTGAACCTGCTCGACACGCCCGGCTACGCCGACTTCGCCGGGGAGATGGTGACCGCCCTGGCCAACGTCGACCTGGCCGTGGTCGTCGTCAGCGCCACCGACGGCGTGCAGGCCCAGACCGAGGACGCCTGGCGGGCCGCGGCCCGCCTCGGCGTGCCGCGGGTGATCGTCATCAACAAGCTCGACCGCGAACGGGCCGACTTCGACCGCACGCTGGCCGAGATCCGGGCCACCTTCGGCGCCGGCGTGGCGCCGTTGGAGCTCCCCATCGGGCGCGAGGCCGATTTCCACGGCGTGATCGATCTGCTCGACGACACGGCGACGCACTACGCCGTGCCGGCGACCGGGACCGCTATCGACGGCACCGTGCCGCCGGCCGGCCACGAGGGTCCTATCCCCGACGACCTGGTGGACGAGGAGCACATCGTGCACGAGCAGATCGTCGAGGGCATCGTGGTGGGCGACGACGATCTCATGGAGCGGTACCTCAACGGGGAGACGTTGGATTACGGGGAGCTCGAGAAGAGCCTCGCCGGCGGGGTCGCCTCGGCCGCCGTGTTCCCCGTGCTGTGCTGCTCGGCCGCCAGCGGGGTCGGCGTCGATCGGCTGGCCCGCCTCATCGAAGAGCTGTGCCCCAGCCCGGCGTCGCGCCCGCCCGTCCTGGCCACCGCCGGGACCGAGACGGCCGAGATCCCCTGCGACCCGAGCGGCCCCACGCTGCTCACGGTGACCAAGACGTTCAACGACGGGCACACGGGCAAGATGTCCCTCTGCAAGGTGGTCTCGGGCACGCTGCAGCCCGACGCCGTCCTCGTCAACCCGCGCACGCGGGAGGAGGAGCGGCTCCACGCGTTGCAGAGCATCGCCGGGCACGCCATGGCACCGGCGACGAGCATTGTCGCGGGTGACTTCGTGGCCGTGCCCCGCCTCAACGGGACGCACACCGGTGACACCCTGACCCCCAAGGGACAGCCCGTCGTGGTGCCGCCCCCCACGCTGCCGGCGCCGGCGCTCCAGGTGGCGGTCAAGCCCGCGACGCGCGCCGACGACGACAAGCTCATGTCGGGCCTGCACCGCTTGCTGGAGGAGGACCCGTCGCTCACGGTGGCCCGCGACGACGAAACGCACCAGACCATTCTCGGCGTCAGCGGCGAAGTGCATCTCGCCGTGACGCTCGAGCGGCTCGACCGCAAGTGCAACGTGCACGTCGAGCGCGAGGAGCTGCGCATCCCCTACCGCGAGACGATCTCCCGGCCGGCCGACGCCGAGGGGAAGCACAAGAAGCAGTCGGGAGGCCACGGGCAGTTCGGCGTCTGCCATCTCCGGCTCGAGCCGCTGGGCCGGGGCGAGGGCTTTGTGTTCCGGGACGAGGTGGTGGGAGGGGCGATCCCGCGCCAGTACATCCCCGCCGTGGAGAAGGGCGTGCTCGAGACGTTCGGTGCCGGCGGCGTCCACGGCTACCCCGTGGTCGACATCGCCGTCACGGTGGACGACGGCAAGGCGCACTCGGTGGACTCCAACGAGGTGAGCTTCAAGATGGCCGCCGCGATGGCCGTGCGGGCGGCCATGGCCGAGGCCGGTCCGATCCTGCTGGAGCCGATCTCGCGGCTGTCGGTCACCATCCCGGCCGAATGCCAGGGGGACGTGCTCGGGGACCTGCACTCGCGGCGGGCCCGCATCATCGGGACCGACCCCGCGGCGGACGAGGGCTCCCAGACCGTGACCGCCACGGCGCCGACGGCCGAGCTCACCCGCTACGCCGTCGACCTGCGGGCGCTGACCGGCGGCCGGGGCTCGTTCACCGTGACCTACGACCACTACGACGCGGTGCCCGACCACCTGACGGCGTCGATCCCCCGCTTGGAGGGCTGAGCGCGCGCTCGCTCTCGGTCAGAACGGGTGGGTGTGCTGGAATCGCACCGGCAGCTTGGTGAGGACGAGCGTGCCCAGCAACTTGTTGGCCGGCGTCGTCACGACCGCCACGGCCAAGGTGCCCGACGGGAGCCCGAGCGGCTTCGAGACTTCCGCTGACGTGAAGTGGCCCGTGTACCCGGCGACGCAGACACCCTGCTTCTTGGGCACGTCGTCGGCCAGCTGGCTGTAGAAGCGCGGCGCCACGCCGCGCAGGTCGTTCACGGTGTACTTGCGCACGCCCTCCAGGTGGCCGTGCCCGCCGACCGCCTTGGCCGCCGTCGGGAGGGCGAGGTAGCAGGACGCGTCCGTCGTGCCGAAGTCGCTACGGGCCGTCGAACACGACGCCAGCAATGTGGCCACCAGGACGAGGGCGACCGCCAAGGACGCGACGCGTGTCCGTGTCCGTGTCATCGGGCAACTCCGGCGGGGGGAGTCTCGTAGGCCTCGGGTCCGGCCTCGACCTCGCTCGAGAGGGCCTGCCGGGTCCAGCGCCCGTGGCGCACTTGCAGGGCGAGCTGCCCGATGAAGAGCCACCCGATCACCAGGATCATCCAGAAACTGATGATCCGGTACAGCAGCACGGCATAGGCCGTGCTGGCCTCCGGGCCGCCGAAGGCCACGAGCGCGACCGTGATGGAGCCCTCGACGACGCCGAGGCCACCGGGCGTGATGGGCAGCGATGCAGCCAGCTGGCCCGCGCCGTAGGCCAGCAAAAGCCCCTTCCACGGGATGGGTGCCCCGATGGCCAGGAACATCATGGCGAAGCAGGCGCAGTCGAGCAGCCAGTTGATCGTGCCCCAGGTGATGATGCGGCCGATCTGGGTCCAACTGAGGCGCACGGCGGTCATCCAGGCGGTGACGTTGTCGATCAGGGCCACGGTGTCGCCCCGAGGCCGGCCGGTGACCGCCACTGAGAACTTGACGGCCCAGGAGAGCACCGCGTGGAGAGGGCGCTCGTACACGAAGAGGGACCCGATGCCCAGCATGACGAGGAAGGTGCCGATGAGGACGGGCACGAGGTCCAGCGAGGCCCCCTCTTGTGCCGCCACGCCCAGCCCCAGGATGGCGACCAGGGACAGGCTGACCGTCGCCGCCACCAGTGTCCCCGCGAGCGACCAGACGGCCAGCGTGTTGTCCGCGCCGAACCGGCGGAACCACCGGAACCCGTAGACCGAGGCGAACGCGTTGCCGACGGGCAGCGAGTTGGTGATGGCCTGCGACGCGAAGGTCAGCTTGACCAACGGCGTCCAGGGCGGGCGCAGGTGCCCCGCCTTGAGGAGCTCGAACTGCATGGCCGCGAAGGAGAAGTACGAGGCGACCTCGGCGATGACAGCCGGCCCCACCCACCACCAGTCGAAGTGCCGGAAGACGGTGCTGAAGCCTTCGAGCTCCGAGGTCTTGGACGACAGCACCCAGAGCGAGATCCCCACCAGGCCGAAGCCGATGACGATGCGGGCGACCGGCCACGCCCTGCGCAGCAACCGGCGCAGGCGGCGGCGGGCGGGGACTTCGCGCGGGGGCTGCTCCGCGGCGGGTCCGGGTCCGGGTCCGTCGCTCGACGCCGGTGTCGTCGTCACGAACCCGTCGGGGCGCGTGCCCACGGCGCCCCCCGGCACACCGGGCCCCTCCGGCGGTGGGCTATCCGGGCCAGGCGTCGGTGAGCCTCTTCCAGGACAGCTGCAGCGTCTCGGGCATGACGCGCGTCCCGGCCACCGCCGTCATGAAGTTGGTGTCGCCGGACCAGCGCGGCAGGACATGGAGATGGACGTGGGACGGCAGCCCCGCGCCCGCCGCCCGCCCGAGATTGGCGCCCATGTTGAGGCCGTCGGGCTCGTAGGCCGTCTCGATCGCCGCCACCGCGGCCTGGGTGGCGGCCCACACCTGCGCGGACTCGTCGGCCGTCAGGTCGGCCAGCGCCCCGACGTGGCGCAGGGGGAGTACCAGGACGTGCCCGCTGGCGTAGGGGTAGGCGTTCATGACGACGAAGGCCTCGTCGCCCCGCCAGACGACGAGGTTGTCCTCGGAGGGCGCCCCGCTGGCGGTCAGCCGGCAGAAGACGCAGTCGGCCTCGTCGTGGGAGATCCCGCCGGCCCGCTCCCGCGCCGTGGCGTCCACGATGTACTCGCGGCGCCACCCGGCCCAGAGGTGCTCGAGGCTCACGGCGCGGCCCGCCGCCCGCTCACGCGCTCACGCGCTCGCCGCGGCCGGCGCCCTGTCCTCGGGCAGGCCCTTGCGGTCCACCTCGTCGACGACCTCGGCCACCAGGTCGGCCACGGGCACGCCCTGCTCGGGCTTGGTCGTCCAGCTCCGCCGGTTCACGCCCACGGTCCCGGTCCCCACGTCCCGTTCGCCCACGACGAGGACGTAGGGGACCTTGGCCAGCTTGGCCCGGCGGATCAGCGCCTTCATGTTCTCGCCGCTGGTGTCGACGGTGGCCCGCAGGCCCTCGGCGGCGCAGGCGTCGGCCACCGACTGCGCGTAGTCGGCGTAGGCGTCGGACACCGGGACGACGCGGACCTGCTCGGGGCTCAACCAGGTCGGCAGCGCGCCGGCGTAATGCTCAATGAGCACGGCCATGAAGCGCTCCACCGACCCGAACAGCGCACGGTGGATCATGATCGGCTGGTGGCGCTGGTTGTCGGCACCGATGTACTCCAGCCCGAAGCGCTGTGGCAGCTGGAAGTCCAGCTGCACCGTGGACATCTGCCAGGTCCGGCCGATGGCGTCGCGGGCCTGCACGGAGATCTTGGGCCCGTAGAAGGCGCCGCCCCCTTCGTCCATCACGATCTCGAGACCCATTTCCAGCGCGGTGGTGCGCAGCGCCTCGGTCGCGACCTCCCAGTCCTCGTCGGAACCCACGGCCTTGCCGGGCGGCTTGGTCGAGAGCTCCAGGTAGAACTCGTTGAGCCCGTAGTCGCGCAGCAGGTCGAGGACGAAGTGCATCGTCCGGACGAGCTCGGCGTCCATCTGCTCGCGGGTACAGAAGATGTGCGCGTCGTCCTGGGTCATGCCCCGCACGCGCGTCAGGCCCTGCAGCACGCCGGACTTCTCGTAGCGGTAGACCGTGCCGAACTCGAACAGCCGCATCGGCAGCTCGCGGTAGGAGCGCTGGTGGCTCTTGTACACGAGGATATGGAACGGGCAGTTCATCGGCTTGAGGTAGTACTGCTGCCCGCCGTCCAACTCCATGGGCGGGTACATGCCCTCGGCGAACCAGTCCAGGTGGCCCGACTGCTCGAAGAGGGCGCTCTTGGTGATGTGGGGCGAGTTGACGAAGTCGTAGCCCGACTCCACGTGACGCTGCCGCGAGTAGTCCTCCATCAGCCGGCGGATCGTCCCGCCCTTGGGGTGGAAGACGGCGAGGCCGGACCCGATCTCCTCGGGGAAGCTGAAGAGGTCGAGGTCCGCCCCGAGCTTGCGGTGGTCGCGCCGCTCCGCCTCTTCCAGTTGGTGCAGGTGGGCGGCCAGCGCCTTCTCCGACTCCCACGCCGTGCCGTAGATGCGTTGCAGCTGCTCGCGCTTCTCGTCGCCGCGCCAGTAGGCGCCCGCGACCCGCATGAGCTTGAAGTGGCCCAAGCGGCCGGTCGAGGGCACGTGCGGCCCGCGGCACAGGTCGATGAACGCATCGGAGTTGCGGTACGTGCTCACCACCGAGCCGGTGGCGTCGACCTCGTCGGCTCCGGTCTCGACAGCCTCGATGATCTCCTGCTTGAAGGGCTGGTCGGCAAAGATCTCGAGCCCCTCCTCCAGCGTGTGCTCGTGGCGCACGAAGGGCTGGTCCTCTTTGATGATGTCCCGCATCTCCTCTTCAATGCGGCCCAGGTCGTCGTCGCTGAAGTGGGCCCCGTCCGGCAGCTCGAAGTCGTAGTAGAAGCCGTTCTCAATCACCGGACCGATGGCGTACTTGGCGCCCGGCCACAGGCGGCGGACGGCCTGGGCCATCACGTGGGCGGTGGAGTGGCGCAGCACCTCCCGGCCGGCGTCGGAGTCGGCGGTGACGATGGCGACCTGGGCCCCGTCGGGCAGCGGCAGCTCCAGGTCGACCTCCCGGCCGTCCACGCTGACGAGGACCGCGGCCTTGGCCAGGCGGGACCCGATGGACTGGGCCAGCTCAATGCCCGTCGTGCCCTCAGCCAGCTCTCGCGTCGAGCCGTCGGGAAGACCAACCGAGATGACGCCTGGCATCGTGCACCGATTCCTGTTCCTCCGGCCGATTGCTCCTGCTCCTGGTCCGGACTCCGTTCGTGGTGCACCAAGGGTACTGGACCACTTCGTCGGCCCGGCCCACCCGATCAGAGCGTCAGGGCGTCACAGCGTGATGCCGAGGAGGCGCGCCCCGTCGGCCACCGACCGCCCGGCCGTGGCCTCGTTGTCGAGCGCGCGGAGGGCGGCGGGCGTGTCGAGGTCGTCGTCGAGAGCCGCCCGCACCGCGGCCAGCCCTGCCGACCCGTCCCCGGCGGGTGCGCCGCGCCACAGGGCCAGGCGGGCCGCCGCCGACGGCATGTCCTCGTCGGTGTGCCATTCCCAGTCCTGCCGGTAGTGGTGCCCGAGCAGGGCGAGGCGCACCGCGGCCGCGTCCCACTCCTTGCAGAGGTCGCCCACGAAGATGAGGTTGCCGAGCGACTTCGACATCTTGGTCCCGTCCAGCCCCACCAGACCCACGTGGAACCAGAGCCGGACGAAGGGCTGGCCCGTCACGGACTCGGACTGCGCCGTCTCGCACTCGTGATGCGGGAAGACGAGGTCGCGCCCGCCGCCGTGGATGTCGATCGTCTCGCCGAGCTCACGCAGCACCAACGCCGAGCACTCGATGTGCCAGCCGGGTCGTCCCGGGCCCCAGCGCGACTCCCAGGCCGGCTCGTCGGGCAGCGACGGCTGCCAAAGGACGAAGTCGAGCGGGTCGCGCTTGTTCGGGTCCCCGGGATTGCCTCCGTGCTCCGCGGCCAGTTCCAGCATGCGGTCGCGGCCGTAGCCGCTGATGCGGCCGAACTCCGGGAAGGTGGCCACGCTGAAGTAGACCGACCCGCCCGACTCGTAGGCAAAACCACCTTCGAGCGCGTCGCCGATCAACGACAGGATCTCCGAAATGGCCGAGGTGGCCCGCGGCTCGGAGTACACCGGGAGGAGGTTGAGCAGGCCCATGTCGGAGTCGAAGCGCGCCATCTCCTCGGCCGCCAGGTCGAGGTAGTGCACGCCGAGCTCGCGGGCCTTGCGCAGGATGTCGTCGTCGACGTCGGTGACGTTGCGCACGCACTTGGTCTCGTGCCCGGCGTCCTGCAGGCGGCGCTGCAGCATGTCGAAGAAGAGGTACACGGCGGCGTGCCCCAGGTGCGCCGCGTCGTACGGGGTGATGCCGCACGAGTACATCGTCACGAGCGGCCCGGGCTCGAATGCCACCACCTCTCGGCGCGCCGTGTCGTACAACTGCACGGCTAGAGCCCGGCGATCCTCAGCGTCGAGTGGGCCTTGTGCTTGATGTTGAGGGTGATGCAGACGGCCGTGAAGGCCTCGATGGCCATGGCCTGGCTCAGGCTGCCCGAGTCGAGCGGCCGCAGCCCCGGCATGAGCTCGATCAGCCCCATGGTGGCCAGGGTCGCATCCCGGTGGTCCGAACAGACGAGCACGTCAGCTTCCAACCCCGACTCGAGGTTTTCCATTTCCGAGGCGGGCAGGTGGTGGAAGGAGGCCGCGACGAGGCTCTCGGGGAGGGCGGCCTGGATCGCCGCGGCCATCGAGCCTCGGGGCGGGATCAGGGGGAGCATCTCGCGACCCTCTTTGACCAGGGCGTTCACCATTGAGACCACCACCTTGCCGGCCAGGGACTCGTGCAGCACCCGCGCGGTCGCGATGGAGCTGTCCCAGGGCGTCGCCAGCACCACGAGTTCCGCCGCGGCGGCGCCGGCGTTGTCCGACCCGTCGAGGGGCAGGTCCAGGTCGGGCCAGCGAGCCTCCACTTCGCCCGCCACCTTGGATGCCCGCTCCGCGTCGCGCGAACCGATCGTGACCCGGATGCCGGCCTCGGCCAGCCGGACCGCAACCCCGCGCCCAGCCGGACCGGTCCCACCGAGGATTCCCACGTGCACGCTCCTACCTTCGCATAACCTCCTGGCGCAGTGGGACTCCTCGACGGCAAGCGGCTCCTCATCACGGGCGTCCTCACCGACGCCTCGCTGGCCTTCTCCGTGGCCCGGCTGGCCCAGGAGGAGGGAGCCGAGATCGTGCTCTCCGGTGCCGGCCGCGCCCTGTCGCTGACCCGGCGCACGGCGCGCAAGCTGCCGCAGGTGCCCGAGATCCTCGAGATCGACGTCACGTCACCCGATCAGTTGCGCGCCGCCGGCGTCGCGCTGGCCGCCCGGTGGGACCGCCTGGACGGCCTGCTGCACGCCATCGGCTTCGCGCCGCCCGACTGCCTGGGCAGCGGGATGTTCGCGGCCGACTGGGAGGACGTCTCGACGGCCTTCCAGATCTCGACCTACTCGCTCAAGGCGCTGGTCGACGCCTTCCTCCCCCTGCTCAAGGCGGCGGGAGGGGCCGGGGGGGCATCCGTGGTCGGCCTCGATTTCGATGCGACGGTGGCCTGGCCGGTCTACGACTGGATGGGCGTGGCCAAGGCGGGGCTCGAATCCCTCTCCCGCTACCTGGCCAAGGAGCTCGGGCCCGCCGGCATCCGGGTGAACCTCGTCGCGGCGGGGCCCGTCCGCACCATGGCGGCCAAGTCCATACCGGGGTTCAGCGCCTTCGAGGACACCTGGGCCGACCGGGCGCCGCTGGGCTGGGACATCCACGACGCCACGGCGGTGGCCAAGGCCTGCCTCGCCCTCTTCAGCGACCTCTTGCCCATGACGACCGGGGAGATCCTGCACGTCGACGGCGGCGTCCACGCCGTCGGCGGCTCCGCCTGACCGACAGTCGGGCCCCTTTCGGCTGTTCTCTCCGTAGGGCGGTGGGTGACGGCCAAGCAGCCTGCACGCGCAACTGGTGAGCCACGTCTCCATCGGGGCCAATGCGCTCTCGTCCGGGCTGACCCTCGAGGGATAGGGCGTCATGGCCGCGATTGTGGGCACCCGGGCCGTCTTCGCTCTGGCCTTCCTCGTCGTGACGTTCATCCGCCGCCGGGTCACCGTCGCCTGACCAGGCCCGGGAGGCGCCGACAGTAGGTTGCAGGCATGAGTATGCGGGGCCACGCCATGGGAGGCGGCCGCGGAGGTGGCGGGTGGAGCGGCATGCGTTCCATGCGCCAGGACCGTGCCGTGCTGCAGCACCGGGTCAAGAAGGGCACGGCCCGCCGCATGCTCACCTTCGCCGTGCCCTACCGGGCCATCCTGGCCGTCTTCCTCCCCGTCGTCATCGTCGACGCCGCCGTCGGCGCCGTCGGCCCCCTCATCCTGCGCGCCATCATCAACAACGGGATCGAAAAGCACGACGTCGACCTGGTGATCTGGTTGTCCCTGCTGGTGGCGGCCCTCGCGCTCGTCGACGCCGGCCTCGTGCTGACCGAACGCCGCATCTCGGCCTACATCGGCGAGTACCTCATTTACGACATGCGCTCCAAGGTGTTCCGGCACATCCAGCGCATGCCCCTGGCCTTCTTCACCCGGACCCAGACCGGGGCGCTCGTCAGCCGGCTCAACAACGACGTGATCGGCGCCCAGCAGGCATTTACGGACCTCCTCTCCAACGTGGTGGGCAACTTCGTCACCGTGGTCATCGTCCTCGGCGCCATGTTCTTCCTCAGCTGGAAGATCACCCTGGCCGCGCTCATTCTCGTCCCGCTCTTCCTCGTCCCGGCCCGCTTCGTGGGCCAGCGCATCGGCTCGCTGACCAAGGAGGGCTACAACCTCAACAGCGAGATGAACATGGTCATGCAGGAGCGCTTCCAGGTGGGCGGGGCCATGCTGGTCAAGCTGCTGGGGCACCCCGAGGAGGAGGCGACGGCCTTCGAGGCCAAGGCGGGGCGGGTGCGCGACATCGGCATCTCGCAGGCCACCTACTCACGCATCTTCTTCGTCTCCCTCACATTGACGGGGGCGCTGGCCACGGCGCTGGTCTACGGCTTCGGCGGCGTGGCCACCATCGACGGCGCCCTGTCGCTCGGAACGCTGGTCGCCCTGACCGCGTACCTGACCCGCCTGTACGGGCCGCTGACGCAGCTCTCCAACGTCAATCTCGATGTGATGACCGCCCTCGTCTCCTTCGAGCGCCTCTTCGAGGTCCTCGACATCGTCCCCATGATTCAGGAGGACGCCGACGCGCTCGACGTGCCCCGCGGGCGCGGCTCCATCTCCTTCGAGGACGTCAGCTTCACGTACCCAAGCGCCGAGGACGTCTCGCTCGCCTCGCTCGAGTCGGTGGCGGTCCTGGAATCGGGCGCCCGCAACGAGATCCTCCATGACGTCTCGTTCGCCGTGGAGCCCGGTCAGATGGTGGCACTGGTGGGACCCTCAGGTGCCGGCAAGACCACCATCTCCATGCTGGTGCCCCGCCTGTACGACGTCACGGCGGGAACGGTGCGCCTGGGCGGCGTCGACGTGCGCCACGCCACAATGGCCTCCATCCGCGACGTGGTGGGCGTCGTGACCCAGGACCCCCACCTCTTCCACGACACCCTGCGGGCCAACCTCCTGTACGCCCGCCCCGAGGCCACCGAGTCCGAGCTCCTGGAAGCGATGGCCCAGGCCCAGGTCGGACACCTCGTCGGCGAGTTGCCCGACGGCCTCGATACGGTCATCGGCGAACGCGGCTACCGCCTCTCGGGCGGAGAGAAGCAGCGCGTCGCGCTGGCCCGTCTCATCCTCAAGGCGCCCGACATCGTGGTCCTCGACGAGGCGACGGCCCACCTCGACTCCGAGTCCGAGGCCGCCGTGCAGCGCGCCCTGCGCGAGACCCTGACCGGCCGCACCTCGCTCGTCATCGCGCACCGCCTCTCCACCGTGCGCGAGGCCGACGAGCTTCTCGTGATCGACGGGGGCCGCATTGTGGAGCGAGGCACCCACGCGAGCCTGCTGGCCGAGAACGGGCTGTACGCCGAGCTCTACCGCACCCAGTTCGCCGACCAGGAAGAGGAGCAGATCGCCTGACCAGTCGGCCGAGCGTTCAATCAGTCGGGCGCAACACCTGCGACCGCTGGTCGGCCTGCAGGACCGGCCGATGAAAAGTAGAATCCGTTCTAGTTCCCGGGGACGCCCCGGGCAACCGGTCGCCAATGAGGAGGAATCTCCATGCACAACGAACTGTGCGAACGCCTGGGTATCGAGTTCCCGATTTTCGCCTTCACGCACTGCCGTGACGTCGCCGCCGCGGTGAGCAACGCCGGCGGCATCGGGGTCCTCGGCGCGGTCGGCTTCAGCGCCGAAGAGCTCGAAGTGGAGTTGACCTGGCTCGACGAGCACGTGGGCGACCGCCCCTACGGCGTCGACATCGTCATCCCCGGCAAGTACGAGGGCATGGGCGAGCTGGACCCGGTGAAGTTGGAAGAGGAGCTGCGGGCGATGATCCCCGACGAGCACCGCACCTTCGCCAAGAAGATCCTGGCGGACCACGGCGTGCCCGAGATCGAGGGCGGCCCCCGGCGCGAGCTGCTCGGCTGGACGGCCGCCACGGCGGCGCCGCTGGTCGAGGTCATCCTGCGCCACGACAAGGTCAAGCTGGTGGCCAACGCCCTTGGCACACCTCCCGACGACGTCATTGCCCAGGTCCACGACCACGGGATGTTGATCGCTGCGCTGGCGGGTTCGGTGAAGCATGCGCTGAACCACAAGGCCGCCGGAGTCGACATCGTCATCTGCCAGGGCTCAGAAGGCGGCGGGCACACGGGTGACGTGGGCTCCATTGTGTTGTGGCCTGAGGTCATTGATGCCGTCGCTCCCCTGCCGGTGCTGGCGGCCGGCGGCGTGGGCTCGGGTCGGCAGATGGCCGCCGCCATGGTCATGGGCGCCGCCGGTGTGTGGACGGGCTCGTTGTGGCTCACCGTCGAGGAGGCCGACGTGCCGCCGAAGCAGATGGAGTCGTACCTCAAGGCGACCTCGCGCGACACGGTCCGTTCCCGCTCCTTCACCGGGAAGCCGTGTCGTCTCTTGAAGAACGACTGGACGGACGCCTGGGAGGCGCCCGGCAACCCCAAGCCTCTGGGCATGCCGCTACAGATGATGGTGGCCATCGACTGCGTGTCCCGGGGCCACGCCTTCCCCGAGGAAGCTCGCGACGTGAACTTCAACCCGGCCGGGCAGATCATCGGCGCCGCGACGTCGGTGCGGCGGACCAAGGACGTCGTGCTGGGGATGGTCGAGGACTACGTCGATGCCCTCGACCGGCTGCAGGCGATGAACGAGGGCATCACCACGTGACCTGACGCCGCGTGCCGCGCGTCCGCGGCCTGGCCTCGCGAGTTTTGTGCATCCGTTGCGCCTCTCTGTGACTTTCGGTTCCTGCAAGAAGTCGATCGGCTGCCATACCCTGCTCAGAGATGGCGGAAGAACTTGTCGTGCAAGGTGGCTGGATCCGTCGTGGTGCCGGCCCGGACGATCTCGCTCGAGGAAGCGGGCATTGGGTGGCGCGTCGATCCCCCGGCCTTCCTAGGTCCCGTCGTCACGATCGTTGCCGTCGACCGCATGGTGCGTTGACGTGCGACCGGTGGAGTCTTCGATGAGCGACGAGCCCACAGCGGAATCGCCGCCGCCCGCGCCTCCTGCGCCGCCGTCGTCGTCTGCGGTCAGCATCGCCCCGGGCTGGTACTCGGTCGATCCGCAGACCAATGCTCAGGCGTACTGGGACGGCGAGCACTGGGCCAAGACGCGCCACTGGCGCGGCACCGGCTGGGTCGAGGACTCTCCCGAGACGGTGGCTGCGGGTGCCGGTGCATTCGCCGAACCCGGCTCTCTCGGCGCGTACCGTTTGAAGCCCCCGCCGCCGCGGTACCAGTCACCTTCGCAGCCTCCGCCCTCGATGCCCCAGCAGGCGTACCAGTACCAGCCCCAGCCGGCAATGACGAGGCCGATGGCGCAGACCACGAACGGTTCGGCGGTCGCCTCGCTCGTCCTCTCGCTTCTCGGCTTCTTCGGGATCGGCTCGTTGCTCGGGATCATCTTCGGCTACAAGGCCCGACGTGAAATCCGAGCGTCGGGTGGCTACCAGGGCGGTGACGGGCTGGCTCTCGCGGGAATCATCATCGGCTACATCACGGGCGCGCTGTTCCTGCTCACGTTGGTCTTTTGGTTTGTGGTGTTCGCTGCGGTCCACAACGGGCCACTGGCCGCGACGTCGGCCCAGCAGAACGGGATCCAAGAGTGCCAGGCGGATGTGCGGTCCGTCGAAGTCGCAGTGACCGCCTACGACGCGCAAAAGGGCACGAACCCGACACCACCCGTTCCATGGAGTGCCACGACCTACGCCAGCGACTATGGGCCCCTGACCTCAGGGGCAGACGGCGGTCCGTATCTGCACGTGCCGCCGGAGACCACGGACTACGTCATTGAGTACGACTCCAGCGGCAATGTGTGGGTCGCGCCGCCCGGCACCTTCGAGCCCTCGTTCGATCCGGGGCAGGGCTTCGACACCAATCCCAACGCCTGCGCGGAAGCCGTCCCCGGCTGACCGATCGCGCCGAGCGGTCAGCGGCAGTGGCACCATATGGCAAGGCGGAGGAGGCCACCGATGGATAATCGGACCAGGTCGCGACCACATCATCTTCTGACGAAGGCAGCGCTGCTCGCGGGGGTCGTCGCGCTCCTCGCTCTGGTCCCGGCCTGCAGCTCATCGTCGATCCCGGAAGTCGGCGCGACTGCATCCACGACGACGACAACGGCGGCGGTGCCCGTCACACTGCCGAACCAGGAGCCGGCTCAGATCGATGCCTGTACGGCAACGGCCAGGGTTGTCGAGACTGCGCTCGCGGCCTACGAGGCGGTCAAGGGCGCGTACCCCTCCCCTCCCTCACCGTGGAGCGCGGCCAGCTACGCGGCCAACTACCAAGCACTCACCGCGAGCGGTGATGGTGGCCCCTTCGTCTCGACTGTGCCACCGACGACGTCCTACGACATTGAATACGACGCGGCAGGGCATGTCTGGGTCACACCTCCCGGGATCTACGGCCCGTACAACCAGGGCCAGGACATCGACGTGAACCCGGATACCTGCGACGCGGCCGTCGGATAGTTCTGGGTCTGGCAAGTCGTCCTTGTCGTTCAGGGACAGCTTTTGGCGACCTGCCGCTCCGCAGCAGCGTCCCGACGGCCCGCTCTCTTCACCTGTGCCTCTGGGAAGAGGAGAATCTCCTCCATCTCCGTCGCCGCCGGGCTCGGCCTAATGTCGCCGGCATGGATCTCCACGAAGCGCTGTACACGACCCGCGCCATGCGACGGGTCCGTCCGGATCCCGTCCCCCTCGAGGTGCAGGCCCGCATCCTCGATGCGGCCATCCGGGCCCCCTCGGGCGGCAACCAGCAGAACTGGCGTTTCCTCTGGGTCGACGACCCGGCCAAGAAGGCGGCACTCGCCCCGCTCTACCAACACGCCATGGGCGAGCTCTGGAAGACCGTCTACAAGGCCCAGCTCGAAGCGGCCCACGCCGATCCCGAGGCGCCCGAGTCCGTGCAGATGTTCAAGGTGCAGCGCTCGGCCCAGTGGCTGGCCGACAACTTCGAGACGGTGCCGCTGTACCTGTTCCCGTTCAGCCAGTACGACCCGACGGGGGGCTCCATCTATCCCGCGGTCTGGAACGCCATGCTCGCCGCCCGCGCCGAAGGCGTCGGCAGCTGCCTGACCGCGCTGCTGCAGTTCTTCCACCCCACCGAGACCTTCGAGATCCTCGGCGTGCCCGACGACCAAGGCTGGATCCTGTCGGGCACGGTCAGCTTCGGTTACCCCACCGGGACCTGGGGCGTGGCCCAGCGCCGGCCGGTCCACGAGGTCGCGTATCGCAACACCTGGGGCACCGAGGTCGGCTTCGAGGTACCCGAGCCCCTGTGGCAGGGCTGACCGAGCTCACGGTGCCGTTCGCCGGCACCGTGCTCCGCGTGGACGCCGACCCCGGCGAACGGGTGCGGGCGGGTGCCGTCCTCGTCGTGCTCGAGTCCATGAAGATGGAGCACGTCATTGAAGCGGCGGCGGCGGGGACGGTGCGCGCCCTAGGGGTGTCGGTGGGCGACGCGGTGCAGCCCGGAGACGTGCTGCTCCTGATCGACGAGGACGAGTCGGTGGTCGGCGATGTCGGTGCCGGCAGCGGCACGGCCGAGAGCGTGGTCGCCCAGCAGGGCACCGGGGAGCGTCCCGAGCTGGCCGAGCTGCGCACCCGCGTCGCCGCCACCCTCGACGCCGGTCGTCCGGCGGCCACCGAGCGCCGGCACGCGGGCGGGCGCCGGACGGCCCGGGAGAACATCGAGGGGCTGTGCGACCCCGAGAGCTTCGAGGAGTACGGCGGCCTCGTCATCGCGGCGCAACGGGCGCGCCGCAGCACGGAGGATCTCGTCGCCAACACGCCGGCCGACGGCCTCGTGGCCGGCATCGGTCGGGTCAACGGCGACCTCTTCGGCAATGAACTGTCCCGATGCGCCGTGCTCTCGTACGACTATTCCGTCCTGGCCGGCACCCAGGGCCAGATGAACCACCGCAAGAAGGACCGGCTCTTCGAACTCGTGGAACGCCTGAGCCTCCCGGTCGTCCTCTTCGCCGAGGGTGGCGGCGGCCGTCCCGGCGACACCGACATGGCCGTCGTGACCGGGCTCGACACGGAGGCCTTCGCCCTCTTCGGAGCGCTGAGCGGGAAGGTGCCCTTGGTCGGCATCGTCTCGGGGCGCTGCTTCGCCGGCAACGCCGCGCTGCTGGGATGCTGCCACGTCATCATCGCCACTCCCGACGCCAACATCGGAATGGGTGGCCCGGCCATGATCGAGGGCGGCGGGCTGGGCGTGTACCGGCCCGAGGAGATCGGGCCGGTCTCGGTGCAGGTGCCGAACGGCGTCGTCGATGTCCTCTGCGCCGATGAGAAGGAAGCCGTCGAGGTGGCCCGCTGCTACCTCTCCTACTTCCAGGGGGACGTGCGGGAGTGGACGGCGCCGGATCAGGAACGGCTGCGGGACGTCGTGCCGACCGACCGGCGGCGTGTCTACGACATCCGGCGGGCGATCGAGCTCCTGGCCGACGAGGGGTCGGTCCTGGAGCTACGGCCGGCGTTCGCCCCCGGCCTGGTCACCGCGTTGGCCCGGGTGGAGGGACGGGCGGTCGGGGTCATCGCCAACAACCCGATGCACCTGGCCGGGGCCATCGACGCGGCCAACGCCGACAAGGCAGCCCGCTTCCTGCAGCTGTGCGAGGCCTTCGGGCTGCCCATCCTCTCGCTGTGCGACACGCCCGGCTTCATGGTCGGGCCCGAGGCCGAGGAGACGGCGCTGGTGCGCCACATCAGCCGCATGTTCGTCGTGGGAGCGTCGCTCACGGTGCCGTTCGCCTGCGTCATCACACGGAAGGCGTACGGTCTGGGCGCCCAGGCCATGGCCGGCGGCAGCTTCCGGCGGCCGCTGTTCACGGTGGCCTGGCCCACCGGCGAGCTGGGCGGCATGGGCCTCGAGGGGGCGGTGCGACTGGGGTTCCGGCGCGAGCTCGACCTCATAGACGACGCCGACGAGCGGGCGGCCGCCTTCGACGCCATGGTTGCTCGTGCCTACGAGCACGGGAAGGCCGTGCACGTGGCGGAGCACTTCGAGATCGACGACGTGATCGACCCGGCGGCGACGAGGCGGCGCTTCGTGCACGCCCTCCATGCGGCGGCGGCGAGACGATCGGACCCCGGACCGGCCGGCGGTCGACGACCCTTCGTGGACACGTGGTGACGAGTGTGAGGAGAGGGCGAATGACAACGGATCAGGACATGGAGATGGAGACGGAGATCGAGCGCCTCGTCGGCGCCATGACCCTCGACGAGAAGGCGTCCCTGACCGCCGGCGCCAACATGTGGTACCTCCCGCCCGTCGAACGGCTGGGCATCCCCGCGCTCAAGGTGTCCGACGGCCCGTCGGGCGTCCGCGGTGACAGCCTGATCGGCCGGCGCTCCCTGTCGCTCCCCTGCGGCACCGCCATCGGGTCGACGTGGAACCCCGACCTCGTCCGTGAGCTCGGTGCGGTGCTGGCCGCCGAGGCCCGCTCCAAGAACGTGCACGTGCTGCTGGGGCCGACTGTGTGCATCGTGCGCACGCCGCTCGCCGGAAGGACCTTCGAGTCCTTCTCCGAGGACCCCCTCCTCACGGCCCACATCGCAGGGGCGTACGTCGAGGGCGTGCAGGCGGGCGGGGTCGCCTGCTGCATCAAGCACTTCGCCTGCAACGACCAGGAACACGAACGGATGACGATCAGCGCCGAGGTCGACGAGCGGACTTTGCGGGAGATCCACCTCGTCGCCTTCGAACAGGCCGTACAGGAGGCCGGCGTCTGGTCCGTGATGACCGCCTACAACAAAGTCAACGGCGTCTACTGCGGTGAGCAGCCGGACCTGATCGGCGGTGTGCTCCGGCGGGAGTGGGGCTTCGACGGGCTGGTGATGTCCGACTGGTTCGGGACGCACTCCACTGCGGCTGCCGCGCAGGCTGGGCTCGACCTCGAGATGCCCGGGCCCTCGGCCTGGCTCGGGCCCACGCTGGCCGCCGCCGTACGTTCCGGAGAGGTCGACGAGTCGGTCGTCGACGGCCAGGTCCGCAACGTGCTGCGGCTCATGGGACGGGTGGGGATCTTGGGTGGGTCGAGCGTCCCCGACGAAATGGAATCCGACGATCCCGGACGCCGGGCGGTGGCCCGCCGGGCGGTGGCCGAGGGCACCGTGCTGCTGGTCAACGACGGGTTGTTGCCGTTGGACCCGTCGAGCGTGGGCAGCGTCGCGGTGATCGGCCCCAATGCCGGCCAGCTGGCCATGGGCGGCGGGAGCTCCGAGGTGACGCCGCATCGGCGGCGCCGCGTGGACGAGGCCTTGGCGGAACGACTTCCTGGCGTCGCCATCACCACGGAGGTCGGCTGCCGGATCGACCGGGGGCTCCCGCCCATCGACCTGCGTCTGCTGAGCGACGAGACGTTGCGGATTTCGTACTTCGACAACCCGGACCTCTCCGGAGATCCGGTGGCGACGGGCGAGGCGCACACGGCCCGGGTCCTGTGGATCGGCCCCCCGCAGCCGGACCTCAGGGTGGGCGCATGCTCGGTCCGGCTGTCGGCGACGTTCGTACCCGAGGTATCGGGCGCGTGGCGGCTCGGCCTGGAGAGCGCCGGACGGTCCGTGCTCCAGCTCGATGGCGCCGTCGTCGTCGACAACTCGGACCCCGTCCGCGGGTCGACCTTCTACGGCGCGGGGAGCGAGCCGGTCGAGGTGACGGTCGACCTCGCCGCCGGACACTCCTACGAGCTGGCCGTCGACGTCTGGCCGCGCTCGTCGTCGTCTCCCATCATGGGGGCGCGCATCGGGGCGTCGCCGCCGGACACGGGCGACGAGTTCGAGCGCGCGATCGCCGCTGCCGCCGAGGCCGACGTCGCAGTGGTCGTTGTCGGTTCCAGCGGGCAATGGGAGTCCGAGGGCCACGACCGCCCCGACCTCTCCCTGCCCGGCCGCCAGCGGGACCTCGTCGAGGCGGTGCTCGAGGTCAACCGGCGCACTGTCGTGGTCGTCAACGCGGGCTCTCCCGTGGAGATGCCCTGGGCCGCCCGGGCCGGCGCGGTGCTCATGACGTGGTACCCGGGCGAAGAGGGCGCGGATGCGCTGGCCGACATGCTGGCCGGGGTGGCCGAGCCGTCGGGACGGCTGCCGGTGACGTTCCCGGCCCGGGTGGAGGACGGGCCGGCCGGCCTGGGAGTCGAGGGCGAGCGGTATCCAGGGGTGGAGGGCAAGGTGGTCTACGGCGAGGGCGTGCTCGTCGGCTACCGCTTCTACGAGACGACGCGGTTGGCGGCGCTCTTCCCGTTCGGCTTCGGGCTCTCCTACGGCGACATGGTCCTTGAAGACGTCGCGGCTGATGCGGACGGGGTCTCGGTGACGGTTGTGAACAATGGGACCCGACGGGGCACCGAAGTGGTGCAGGTGTACGTGCGGTCACCCGAGTCACTGGTTCGTCGCCCCGACCGCGAGCTCGTCGGGTTCGCCAAGGTCATCGTCGACGCTGGCGCACGGGAGACCGTCCGCGTGGCGTTGGGCGCTGACGCCTTCCGCTACTGGGACGTCGACATCCACGGGTGGCGATCCGACCCCGGTCGCTATGAGGTGCTCGTCGGCACGTCGTCCCATGACATCAGGGCGAGCGCCGAGATCAGGTGGGAGGGAACGCCGGCGTCGTGACGGAACGTCCCTGGACATTGACCTGGGACCGCCTGCTGGTCGAGCCGCGGCGGCCCGAAGTCATACGGGAACGCAGCAACGCCCACTGGTACGCCGTCGCGGCGGTGTGCATCGGGGCGTTCATGGGCCAGCTCGATGCGTCCATCGTGACCGTGGCCCTCCCCACCCTGCAGCACACCTTCGGCGTCTCCGTCGGTGCCGTGACCTGGGTCGGCCTGTCGTACCTCCTGGTCCTGGTGGCTACCGTCGTCGCGGTCGGGCGGTTCGCCGACATGTGGGGCCGCAAGCTGCTGTACGTCTACGGCTTCGTCATCTTCACCCTGGCGTCGGTGCTGTGCGGGCTCGCCCCGGACCTGCCGGCGCTTTGCGGCTTCCGGGCACTGCAGGCGATCGGCGCGGCGATGTTGCAGGCGAACAGCTTGGCCATCATCGTGCTGGTCGTTCCCGCCCGCTCGCTGGGGCGGGCCATCGGCCTGCAGGGCGCGGCCCAGGCCGTGGGCCTCGCCCTCGGCCCCACGATCGGTGGGTTGCTCCTGGCGGCCGGCGGCTGGCGGCTCATCTTCTTCGTCAACGTCCCTTTCGGGCTCTTCGGGGCCGTCGCGGCGATCCTGCTGGTGCCCCGGAGCCGCGACCTGCTGGCGCGGGTGCGCTTCGATTGGACGGGACTCGGGCTGTTCTTCCCGGCGGTGGTGGCGCTCGTGTCGGCGATCTCGTTCGGGGCGGAGCTCGGCTGGAGCTCGGGCCCGATCATCGGGCTCTTCCTGGCGGCTGTTGTGCTGATCGGACTGTTCATCTCGCACGAGCAGCGGGACCGCGACCCCATGCTCGACCTCGGGTTGTTCCGGAACGCCCGCTTCTCGACGGGGATCATCAGCGGGGTGGGCTCGTACCTGGTGATGTTCGGCGTCCTGCTGCTGATCCCCTTCTATCTGGAACGAGGGCTCGGGCTGGGGGCGGCCCGCGCCGGGCTGGAGCTCATGGCCATGCCGTTGGCGTTCGGGATCGTGGCGCCGCTGGCGGGGCGGCTGGCGGACCACCTCGGCGCCCGGCCCCTCACCGTGAGCGGGATGGCGCTGGTTGCGCTCGGCCTGACCCTGTTGGGCGCCATCCGGCCTTCGACCCTCTGGCTCCTCGCCCTGCTGGCCGTGATCGGGGTGGGCCTGGGGCTGTTCACCTCGCCCAACAATGCCTCCATCATGGGGGCCGCGCCGGGCCAACAGGCCGGAATGGCCTCCGGCGTCCTCAACATGTCGCGCGGGCTGGGGACGGCGTTGGGTCTGGCGGTGACGGGCACCATCTTCGTAGTCGCCGGGGGCGACAGCGGCGGGACGAAAGGAGCGCAACATGCGTTCACCGTGACGGCCTCCGTCCTGGCCGCGGTCGCCGTTGGCGCCGGGCTCGTGTCGGCGTTGCGGGCCAACGGGACCTTGGCCGACGCCACATTGTCTTCGGTCGAATAGCCGACGTTCCTCGGGCGTGCAGGACCGTTCTTCCCCCGATGGCCCAGACATCCACACCGCCGGCGTCAGCGCTCGGTGCCGGCGGTGTGGCTGGGCTCTCCAAGCAGGAAGTCGTTGCGGAGCTCGACGATCTGTTCCGGATGCGGGCCACGATCGATGGGTGCATCCTGGAACGGCTGGGCGAGGTCGAGCGGCGCCAGGCCCACCGCGACGAGGGGGCCACCTCTCTCGAGTCCTGGGCGGTGGAGCGCTTCGGGATCTCGACGGCAACGGCCCGGGCGCTGGCGCATGTGGGCGAGGAGGCCTCGAACCTCCCGCACCTGGTGG
>Ga0182024_10004763_pt1 | contig 30876 bp, 29 predicted proteins | sample P32metaG_FD_120480 | JGI IMG/M metagenome (GOLD analysis project Ga0182024, IMG submission 120480) | Permafrost microbial communities from Stordalen Mire, Sweden - P3-2 metaG (Illumina Assembly) | ecosystem: Environmental > Terrestrial > Soil > Wetlands > Permafrost | place: Sweden: Stordalen... | reverse complement strand
CGGGGATCCGAAGACATGCTGAAATGGAACGAGCCGAGGCCGTCCACCGTCGTGCTGCTCTGGCCGGGCGAAAAGCTGCTCTGCGCCTGACTGTCGGGATCCTGAAAGCGGGGCGTTCCATCGCTGTTTTGCGGCAGAGTCACCGTTTCGAGGGCGAAAGCGGGGCCGCAAAGTATCAGTGTGGAACTCACGACGGCAGCGGCATGCAAGAGCTTCAGCTTCATAGCGCATCTCCTCGAAACGAACGCGCGATCAGACCATATTGACGGGTCTGCTGGCAATGGCTGGGCCGCCCGCGCTTGCCGGAATATGGTGCGGCGCCTACATAAACGAAAGTAAATCCCCGCTTCACAATTCACGGGCCGGGGATGCTCCCTTCACGGGACGGCGAGGAGGCCCCCCATGTCCATCCCCCAATCCGCGGGCGGGGCGATCCAGTCGCGCGACGATCTGGTGCGCTATCTCGAAGAGGGCAGCAAGCCGCGGGCGCAATGGCGCATCGGCACCGAACACGAGAAGTTCGTTTACGATCTGGCGACGCACAAGCCGCTGACCTACGCCGGCCGGCCGGGCATACGCATTCTGCTCGAGGACATGCGCCGCTTCGGCTGGGAACCCTTGATGGAAGGAGAAAACATCATCGGTCTTCTGCAGGGAGCGGCGTCGATCAGCCTCGAGCCCGGCGGACAGTTCGAGCTTTCCGGCGCGCCGCTGAAATCGCTTCATCAGACCTGCGCCGAGGTGAACACCCACCAGGAACAGGTACGCGAGGTGGCCGGCGAAATTGGCGCCGGCGTGCTCGGTCTCGGCTTCGCGCCCACCTGGCGTATCGACGAAGTGGAGCAGATGCCGAAAGGCCGTTACGCGATCATGCGGCGCTATATGCCCACGGTGGGCGGCTACGGCCACGAGATGATGTTCCGGACCTGCACCGTGCAGGTCAATCTCGACTTCGCGAACGAAGCCGACATGGTGAAGAAGTTTCGCGTTGCGCTTGCGCTGCAACCGGTCGCAACGGCGCTCTTTGCCAATTCGCCGTTCCGCGAGGGAAAGCCCAACGGGTTCCTGTCCTATCGCAGCCAGATCTGGACGGATGTGGACAATCGGCGGGCGGGCATGCTGCCCTTCGTGTTCGAGGATGGCTTCGGCTTCGAACGCTATGTCGACTACGCGCTCGATGTGCCGATGTATTTCGTCTATCGCGACGGACGCTATATCGACGTGGCGGGCAAGAGTTTTCGCGATTTCATGGACCGCCGCATTCCGGAGTTGAAAGGTATCGAGCCTGGTCTCTCGGACTGGGCCGATCATCTCACGACGATTTTTCCGGAGGCCCGCCTCAAGCGTTTTCTCGAGATGCGCGGCGCCGACGGAGGAACGTGGCGGCGCATCTGCGGCCTGCCCGCGCTTTGGGTTGGCATCTTCTACGACCAGACGTCGCTGGATGCGGCGTGGGATCTCGTCAAGGATTGGACCCCCGAAGAACGCGAGGCAATGCGCGCCGCCGTCCCGGTGCTCGCCTTCCGCACGCCGTTCCGCGGCCGCACGTTGCGCGATCTTGCCCGCGACATGCTCGCTATTTCCCAGACAGGCCTGCGCAATCGCGCTCGCGAAGACGCGATCGGGACCACCGAGGAGGGTTTCCTGCAGCCGCTGATCGAACTCGTGGAGCGAGGTTACACCCGCGCCGAAGAGCTCCTGCGCCGCTGGCAGAGCGAATGGAACGGCGATCTCGCGAGATTGTTCACGGAATACAATTTCCTCTGAAGCGCCGCGGATGGTCCGGGTGTTCCGAATACGGAAACTGATCGATCTTCCTGCCGTTCAACTCGTGCAACCTGGGGCGGTTCCCGCTTGGCCTCGCGCTTGTTCATAGCGCCCTCCGCTCCACTGCGGCAGGGAATGGGTTAGGAATTTGCGATTATCCTGCCGTCACGTGTTCGGGCGGATGAGCATGAGAATTGTCGTCAAGGTTTTCAAATGGCTTGGCTGCGCCGTTGCCGGCGCAGGCGCCGTCGGCCTTCTCTACCAACTGATCGGGAATGCATTCGACGGGAAATACGCCCCTCCCGCATCGGAAATGATCATGGTGGACGGTCGTACCGTGCATTTTGTGTGCACGGGCCAGGGCACGCGCCTTTATCTGCTCGACGCAGGCGCGGGCGTGGGGGCAATCGAATGGGACTATCTGATACCGCTGCTTGCGAAGAGGGGACGAGTCTGTTCCTTCGACCGGCCCGGCCTCGGCTGGAGCGACGATACCGGCGAGGCCCATGACGTGACGACGCTGGTGAACCGGATTGGAGCGATCGTCCATGCCGCCAAGATCGCGATCCCCTTTGTCTATGTGGGCCATTCGCTGGGTGCCGACGACGCGATCGTCTATCGGGATAAGAATCCGCACGATGTCGCGGCCCTCGTACTCATCGAACCGGGCAGGCCTCAGGATTTCCTCGCGCATTTCCACGGCTCCCGCTTTGCAGCGATGGCGGTCACGGATTGCGGCTTCACCTGCGTTGCGGCGGAAGCGGCTGCATGGCTCGGCATGACGCGGTTCTTCACGCGAAGCGCAGCTCCGGGGAGGCCAGCGGCCGATGCCCGGATGGAGAACGAATATCTGGCGCAGATCGCCCATCCCGCCCAGACAATGGCCATCATGGCGACGGTCGCTTCTCTGCCCAAATCCGCTTACGAAATCATGGATGTGAAAAGCTTTCGCGACACGCCGGTGTTGGTGCTCACCTCCTCGAAGCCGCGCAAGCGCGACAGCGATGAGACAATACCCGCATTCGAAAAATGGCGGAACGATCAGCTCAGCTGGTTGACGTCTCTCGCCCGAATGTCCTCGCGCGGAACGGGGCCGATCGTCATCCCGGATTCGAACCATGCCTCGATGGTGATGACGAGAAAGGGGGCTGCGGCCGTGGCCCGGAACATCATGAATTTCCTGGACCGATCCATGTAACGCGCCGGCAGCTGCCACCGCCGCCCGCAAACCCCATACGCAATTCTATGCCATCCTACCTGCTGCGGAAAAAACCATGATAGTCTCCGCCGGCGTCGGTGTACCAGCCGGTGATCAGGCCCTTGTCGTTGATGTTGTTGGGATAGGTACCGGTGGCGCCTTGTACGTCGAAGATTCTGAAGTTCCCGGCGGCGCTTCGTACAAATCCGTGAGCGACGTTTTGGCTGTCCTCGTAATAGCCTGCGATTTCGCCCCTGCTGTTGACGCTGGTGGCGAAGGTTCCCACCGAACCGGAAGGATCGAAGGGACTTATCGTGCCGTCTGAGGTGCGCACGAACCCATGAAAGACGGATTTCGCATCGCCGTAATAGCCGGCGATCGTGCCCGCGGCGTCGATGCTTTCGGGAAAGGTACCGTTGGTATCGCCGGGCACGTCGAAGGTTGTGACCGTGCCGTCCGTGCCGCGCACGAAGCCATGATAGACCATGTTGCTGTCGCCGTAATGTCCCGCGATGACGTTGCCTGCATTGAGGCTCATGGGCATCGTGCCGTAGGCATCGCCCGGTACGTCAAAGGTGGTGATATTTCCTCCGCGCGTGCGCAGGAAACCGTGGGGCACGTCGTAGGTATCGTAATAGGCGCCGGCTACGGTGCCCTTGTTGTTGATACCTATGGGATACGTGCCATTGTCGTCGCCCGGCGCGTGGAATGTGGTCATCGTGCCGTCGGCGTCGCGTAAGAAGCCGGGGAAATCGCCCTGAAGGTTTGTCCAATATCCGGTGCTGACGTTCTTGCGGTTGATTCCGTAAGCTGCGGTGACCTGAGAGCCGTCATTGTCGAAGGTCGTCAGCGTCCCGTCGGGCGCGCGAATGAAACCTCTCGTGATATCGTCGTTCCCGTTGTACCAGAAGCCCACGATGCTGCCGTCGGCGTTTGATTCCCAGGGGTAGGTGCCGATCGAGCCCGCGGGATCAAAAGTGGTAATCCTGGCCTTGGCGGATGCGAATCCAGGCGCGCAAAGGGCTGCGCAGCAAACAAGGATGAAAAATTTCGGCCCGTGTTTGAGAGCATTCCGGAACATGTTTGTCTCTCCCCGATTTGCCGGTGATTATACTCCGGAGATGCGGCGCCGCCTAGGCCTCCGTGCCATTTTGCTGATCGGGGATCGGGAATGCAGGAGATGAACAACCCCCTTGTTATCCGGGTCAGCAAGATGCGGGAGATGGTCCAATGAAAGGTCTTTTTTTCACCTCCGTGGTTCTCATCGTCGGCCTTTCCTCGGCTTTCGCCCAAACTTCTGTCGGGCCTCGCCCGGCATCCCTGCCGCCCGCTATCCCGGCGCCGCAGGACAAACCATATCCCGGCATGATCCGCATCGCCGTCGATGCGATCGATATCGCGCGCGCAATTTTCCGCGTGCACGAGATTATCCCCGTGCAGCCCGGCCCGTTGGTGCTGCTTTATCCCAAATGGATTCCCGGCAATCACGGTCCCAGCGGACCCATCGACAAATTTGCGGGCCTCGCCATCCGCGCGGGCGCAACGAAGCTCGCCTGGACGCGCGACCCGATCGACGTTTACGCCTTCCACGCCGCGGTCCCGACTGGCGTTCGAACGCTCGACCTCGATTTCCAGTTCGTGTCGCCGGTCGAGGCGAAGGAAGGGCGCGTGGTGATGACGCCCGACATGCTCGACCTTCAATGGAACGCGGTCGCGCTCTATCCCGCGGGGTATTTTGCGCGCGACATCATGGTGCAGCCTGGCATAAGGCTGCCCGCGGGCTGGAAGTTCGGCACCGCGCTTGAGGTCGCCAAGGCCTCTGGCCCGGAGACCACCTTCAAACCCGTGCCGTTCAACGTGCTTGTCGATTCGCCGGTGTTCGCGGGCCGCTACTTCGCGCGACTCGATCTCGATCCCGGCGCCCCCGTACCCGTGCACATGGACATCGTCGCCGACCGGCCCGACGAACTCGCGGTCGATCCGGCCCAGCTTCAGGCCCACCGCAATCTCGTCCGGCAGGCCTACCGGGTGTTCGGTTCGCATCACTACGACCACTACGATTTCCTGCTCGGGCTCAGCAAAGTGATGAGCGGCATCGGACTCGAGCACCACCGCTCGAGCGAGGACGGAACGACCGTGGATTATTTCAAGGACTGGGAAAAATCCATCGCGTCGCGCGATCTGCTGAGCCACGAATTCACCCATTCCTGGAACGGAAAGTTCCGCCGGCCTGACGATCTCTGGACCCCGAATTTCAACGTTCCGATGCGCGGCAGCCTGCTCTGGGTCTACGAAGGCCAGACGCAATATTGGGGCACAGTGCTTGCCGCGCGATCCGGTCTGTGGACGCCCGCGCAGGCACTCGATGCGCTGGCGTCCGATGCCGCGACATTCGCCAACCGCGCGGGTCTGCAATGGCGTTCGCTGGAAGATACGACCAACGATCCCGTCACCACCCAGCGGCGTCCCATCCCGTGGCGGAGCTGGCAGCGCAGCGAGGACTATTACGGCCAGGGCGAGCTCGTCTGGCTCGACGCCGACACGCTGATTCGCGAAAGAACCGGCGGCAAGAAATCGCTCGACGATTTTGCGCGCGCTTTTTTCGGAATCGACGACGGAAGCTATGTTACAGTCACTTACACGTTCGACGACATCGTGCGCGCGCTGAACGGGGTGTTGCCCTATGACTGGGCCGGCTTCCTGCGCGCGCGTCTGGACAGCGCGGGCGGCCCTGCACCGCTCGATGGCCTCGAACGCGGCGGGTACAGGCTCGTCTACAAGGAAATGCCCTCGGAGTTCATCAAATCGAACGAGCATCTCCGCAAGACCACGGACCTTCTCTATTCACTGGGTGTCACTCTCGACCCCACCGGCGTAGTGGGCGAAGTCTTGTGGGACAGTCCGGCCTTCAACGCCGGGTTGACGGTGGGATGCCAGATCGTGGCGGTGAACGGGATTGCTTACGATGCCGACGAACTCAAGGACTCGATCGCGAATGCCAAAAGCGCGCCGCAACCGATCCAGCTGCTGCTGAAACGGGGCGACCGCTACAACGCCGTTTCCGTGAACTATCACGGCGGTCTGCGCTACCCCCATCTCGAACGTGTGCCCGGATCGCCCGCGCTGCTTGATCAGGTCTTGAGCCCAAAACGCTAAGGACATCCAGGTGAAGTGGGGAAATCCAGCGCACAGGTGCCGGGAAGCCCGTGGGCATGAGTGCACCTGGTTGCAAGTCCCATTTACACGACAGATACACTAGTGTAACGGCAAGCGTTTGAGGGCACTGTATCTGGTTTCTCCAGCTGCGGTCCGGAGCGAATGGGGCAAGACCACATGACCAGCCTGCTTAACCATATCAATCCACTTTACGTTCTTTCCGGTGTGCTGGTTGGCGCGCTTGTCGGATTTACTGGCGTGGGCGGCGGTTCGCTGATGACCCCCATTCTCATTCTGGTTTTCGGCATTCATCCTTCGACAGCTGTCGGAACGGATCTGCTTTATGCCTCGCTCACCAAGACCGCGGGCTCCGCGGTGCACGGCTTCAACAAAACCATCGACTGGAAAGTGGTGGGCCGGCTGGCGCTGGGCAGCGTGCCGATGACGGCGCTGAGCATCCTGTTGCTCTACTGGCTCGGCATCGACAGCAAGACGACGCAGCTTGTCATCACGAAAGTCCTGGCCTTTGCGCTTCTCCTGGCCTCGATCTCTCTGTTCATGCGCAAGTCGATGATGCGTCTCTACGATGAACACATCGGCGAGATGCCTGCCGGCCGCGTGGCGTTTCTTACCGTGCTGACCGGTGCCGTTCTGGGCGTGCTGGTTACGATCTCGTCGGTGGGTGCGGGCGCGATCGGTGTCACGGCCCTTGTGTTCCTCTATCCGAAAATGCCCGCGCGCCAGATTGTCGGTTCCGACGTGGCCCACGCGGTTCCACTCACTCTCCTGGCCGGTCTCGGACATTCCATCCTGGGAACGGTCAACTACGCGATGCTGGTCTCTTTGCTGATAGGTTCGGTTCCGGCCATCGTCATCTCCAGCATCGCCGCCGCGCGCGTATCGGACACGATTGTCCGCGTCGCCTTGGGCGTCGTGCTCCTCCTCGTTTGCGCGAGGTTCTGGTTTCTCCATTAGGGCAGAGTCACTCGAGTCTGCCTCCGCGCCAGTCACGCGCGGAGGCGGGAATAGGCGATGAGTACGAGCCCGACGATCGCGGCGGCGAGTCCGTACCACGCCCATCTGGTTTCGTTGATCATGAAACTCGAGGCGGGCCAGCGGACATAGCCCGTTCCTTGCCCGATCCAAAGCAAGCCCGCGAGCAGCGCAAGGACGCCTAAGGTAAGAAACACCGTTCTCATCGGAGATATTCCCTTCGCTTTGCTGCGCCGCTACTGGCTAAAACGGTCAGCCTTCTTGGAGGATATCGACGCGATCGGAATAGAAGGCGAGGTGGTCTTTGATCGGCGCGACCGCGTCATATGGCGCCTCGTAGGTCCAGACCGCGTTGACGGCCCGCGCCCCACCTGCAGGAACGCTGTAGTAGGCGCAATCGCCTTTGTAGGGGCAGCAGGTGGAGTGGTCCGTTCGTTCGAGCAGCGAAAGATTGACATCCCTCCTCGGAATATACTGCGCGGGCGGATAGCTTGCCTCGCGCAGGGTCAGCGCCGAATGCGTATCCGCCACCACATGGCCAGCCACCTTGACGACGATGCGTTGCGCATTCGGCTCGATCGAGATCGGGTGGTCTGGACCCGGAGTTCTGGCCTGCCTCGTCATGGCGTGTGATCCTTTCTGTGCGGCGAGCCTCCCGGCAATACGATCGGGGGCGCAATGTCACGCCGCCTTCTTCGCACTTTCCTTCAGAAGCCCAAGCCGCAGCAGGCTTTCGGCGGTAGCCACGATGGCGTCCTCCCGTGAGCGCGGCACCCAATCGAGTGTGCGTGTTGCCTTTGCGCTGGTTCCGTTTTTCATCTTTCCAAGTTCGGGAATGATCTGTTTGACCGCCGGATCGCGCATGGCAGCAATCCGCACCAGCCAGTCGGGCAGCTGCCTTGTGGGTACCCGGCGGGCCGCCATACCCAGGCGGGCTTTCAGCACCTTCGCGATGTCGAGGATCGACATGAAATCGCCCGCGACAGCGAGGAATCGTTCGCCCCTCGCCGCGGGGTGAGTCATGGCGCGGATGTGGAGATCGGCCACGTCGCGCACATCGACGACTCCGAAGTGAAGCCGCGGGCAGCCGGGCATTGCGCCGTCCATCAGGCGCTGCACCAGAAGAATCGAGGTCGAATAATCGGGTCCGAGGACTGGGCCGAACACGCCAACCGGATTGACCACGGAAAGCTCGAGCGCACCGCCTTCGCCGGCAATAAAATCCCATGCCGCCCGTTCGGCCAGGGTCTTCGATTTTACGTAGGGACTCACATCCTCGCCATTGGGATTGGTCCAGTTATGTTCGTCAAACGGTATATCGCCCGGCTTCTGTCCATAGCCGATCGCTGCGAAGGAGGACGTCAGCACCACGCGCTTGACCCCGGCGTCGCGGGCGGCCCGCAACACACGCAGAGCGCCTTCGCGCGCGGGCACGATCAATTCATCCTCGTTCTTTGGGATGTTTGCGGGAAAGGGCGACGCCACGTGGAGCACGTATTCGCAACCTGCCGCCGCTTCGTGCCAGCCCGCATTGCTTTCCAGATCGGCAGCGACAAAGGACAGGCGCTCGCCGGGTTCCACGCCGCCTTCCCTCAGCATCGCGCGAACGTCGCCTTCCCGGCTCAGGCTTCGCACTGTCGTGCGCACGGGATGTCCCGCGGCAAGGAGCTGCAGGATGCAATGGCTGCCTATGAATCCGGAGCCGCCGGTTACAAGAATCGTGCTCATCATGGTCTCGCGTTTCTTCCGTGCGTTTCCGACTCTAGCCGAATTTGGGTCGCAGGAGAATCCCGCGCAATTGTCCAGGGGCCAGCCGGTGTTCGCGACGATAGATCAATTTTGCGCGGATTGGGCTGCGCATGCTTCTGCAATTGCCCGCGGGTCGCTAGCGGCAGGACAGACAGTCGAATTGTAGCAGCCTGCGCTGTGGCCGGAACCAACTCGACGCTTTCCATCTCCGACAGCGGTGTCGGCAGACCGCAGGCGGGTCATCGGCACGGGATCTTGACGTTGTGGTTGCGACGGAGCCGTCTCAAAATCGACTTGGGCGGCTGGTACTTTTTCAGCAGCCGATGCAATCCTTCGGCCCGACTACGGAGTATCGGGGGCGGGCTCGGACCGCGACCCCGGCGGCGTATTGGGCGAAACGCGTTCCTGGCCGAGCTGGGCGGTCAGTGCGGTTACACCGGCCAGGCCTCCCAGCTGCATCGACTCAACCGCCGTGCTCGGCACGATCACGATCGTGGCGTTGTTCTTCTTCAATCCCTCGTAGAGCATGTTCATCGCCCGCAGGTGAAAGGCGGTGGGATTGTTGGCGTAAGTTTTCGCCGCCTCGCCGAACTTCTCCGCGACCTGACGCTCGGAATCGCCGAGGATGACGCGCGCTTGGCGTTCGCGCTCAGCCTGCGCCTGCATGGACATCGCATCCTCCAGCGCTGGCGGGATCAGAACGTCCTTGACCTCGACGGAGATCACATTGATGCCCCACGGCTCCGTCCGAACGTCGATGATTTTCTGCAGCTCCTCGCTGATTTTTTCGCGCCCTTCGAGCATGTCCGAAAGCAGGGTCTTGCCGATCACGTCGCGGAGCGCGGTCTGCGACGCCCAATTGATGGCGCTCACATAATCGGCAACGTCAAGCGCCGCCTTCTTGGGGTCGACCACCTTCCAGAACAGCACGGCGTCGACATCCACCGGCACGGTGTCTTTGGTAAGAGTTTTTTCCGCCTTGAAGACTCGGGTGATAACTCTTGTGTCGATCCAATAGGCCACCGTCTCGATGACCGGAATGATGAAAAACAGTCCAGGCCCCTCCAGCGAGCGAAATCGGCCCAACCGCAGCACGACTACGCGCTCCCATTGATCCGCGACCTTGACGGAATAGGAGACTATGAAAGCAACGATGGCGGACAAAACGGCGATCGCCGCGCTCTGGCGAGGACCGATCACCGCCGCGGCAAAATAGGCGAAAGCCCAGCCGAGACCGAGAACAACGATAAAAATCAAACCGGGCAGAGGACTGGCTTTTCTCATGCCGAGATCCTTATCCTCTCCAAAAATCAGGCGGAGAGCTCAGTCCCGACTATACCAAATTTATCACGCTCTCTGAAAGAAGCGCGCGGGGCAGCCCCCTCGGCGGGAGGGAGCGCCCTTCCTGGAAGCCTGCGGGCAGTTTAAAGGAAACGATTACCAACGCCGGCAGAGATGCCGATGATGGTGCCAATACCATCCGCCGTGGCAGACCCGGCGATAGTGAGAGGCACCGACGCCCACATTGGCGCCGACCGTGCCCACATGGGCGCCCACGCCGACGCCGCCGGTTCCAACACTTGCACCCGCGCCCACCGGCCCTACATGGGCGCCGGCGCCAACGTCCTGGCCTAGCGCTGCGCCCGCTCCAAGCAGAGTCAGCGCAAGAAACGATGCACATACTGTTTTCATTGAACGGTCCTTCGAAAAGCCAAACGGCGGTTGTGCTCTTGAAGGCAACGCGCACCGTGTGAGTTTGTTTCCAGACGGTGTCGGTGCGGGCACCAATGCCGCGCCGGGTTGAGGCCCCAGCTCTCAGTGCTCAGGCTTGGGCTTCGCGGCCAGCCGCGAATAGTGCGACGAATGAGCGGATTGGCGCGTTTCGGAGTGGGGCGGTGTGCCATTCTGCACAGCGGCTGCATGAGCATTGTCCGCTAGACTGTATCGATGTTCGCTTAGAAGAGGCGAATTCCACTTTCTGAACTTCACTGGAGAACGATCATGTCGCTCGGACTTATCCTGCTCATCATCCTCGTCATCTTTCTGCTAGGTGGCTTCAGTGGCCGTTTTGGCGGCTACGGTTATGGCTACGGCCATCGTGGCATCGGCATAATCGGAATCGTCGCGATCATTGTTGTCGTGCTGCTGCTGATGGGCCGCATCTGATCGGGAGGCGCGCCGCAACTCGCATTCCCGGTTCAACCGCTAGCCTAACGCCCGGCCGGTGCTGCCCACCTGGGGGCGCGCGATGGCGAGGGGGCCTTGAAAAGAAACAGGGTGCCGAACGCCCGAACGGTCTGCGTCAGGCAGCCGTCCCGCCGACGGTGAGGCCATCGATGCGCAGCGTGGGCAGGCCCACCCCGACAGGTACGGACTGGCCGTTCTTGCCGCAGGTTCCGACACCGGAATCGAGCTTCATGTCGTTGCCGATCATTGCCACCCGGGTGAGCGCTTCCGGGCCGTTGCCGATGAGCGTGGCACCCTTGATCGGGGCGCCGACCTTTCCGTTCTCGATCAGATAGGCTTCGATGCAGGAGAACACGAATTTTCCCGAAGTAATGTCTACCTGTCCCCCGCCAAAATTCACCGCATAGATACCCTTGTCCACGCTTGCGAGGATCTCTTCGGGACTCCTGTCGCCGCCAAGCATGTAGGTGTTGGTCATGCGCGGCATCACCGAATGCGCATGGCTCTGGCGCCTGCCATTGCCGGTCGGAGCGACGCCCATCAGCCGCGCATTCTGACGATCCTGCATATAACCCTTGAGGATGCCGTCCTCGATGAGCACGGTGCGTGACGTCGGCGTACCCTCGTCATCGATGGTAAGCGAGCCGCGTCGGCCGCTCATGGTCCCGTCGTCGACGACCGTCACGCCGGGTGCAGCCACGCGCTGGCCCAACAGCCCCGCGAAGGCCGACGTTTTTTTGCGGTTGAAATCGCCTTCGAGTCCGTGGCCGATCGCCTCGTGGAGAAGAATGCCCGGCCAGCCCGGCCCAAGCACGACCGTCATTTCGCCCGCGGGGGCTGCGACGGATTCGAGGTTGACGAGCGCTTGACGGAGTGCCTCGTCCACCGCGTTTTTCCAATAGTGCGGCTCCAGGTAGTTTGCGTAATCCGCGCGGCCGCCGCCGCCATGGCTTCCCGATTCCTGCCGGCCGTTTTCCTCGACCACAACCGAAACACCGATACGCACGAGTGGCCGGATGTCGCGATAGGTTTCCCCGCCCGCCCGCAAAATCTCGATGGTCTGATGTTCTCCCGCCAGTGCACAGGACACCTGACAAACCCGCGAATCGCGACTTCGCGCATAGGCATTCATTTCTTCGAGCAGCTTGATTTTTGCGGCAAATTCCGCGCTTCCAAGCGGATCCGCATCGCCGTAGAACTTTGCATTCGTGCGCGTGGGTGAAAGCGCGAGGGCGCCGGCGTGACCCCTTGCGACGGCCTTCACCGTTTCGGCGGCGCGCCGGATCGCGTCTTCCGAAAGCTCGTTCGCATGCGCGTAGCCGGTCGCTTCTCCTGCCACTGCACGCAGCCCGAACCCCTGCGTCGTGTCGAAGCTCGCGGCCTTCAGCCGCCCATCGTCGAAGGAAAAGGATTCGCTCCGGCAGAATTCGAGGAACAACTCGCCGTCATCCGCGCTACCCAGCGCGTCATCGACAATCTCCTGCACCTGGGTACGGTCAAGACCCGCCTTGTCAAAAAAGAGATCGCCGTCCATTTCTGCCGCCTCGCTGGTAAATTCACGCGCTCTGTCGGATCGCGGCCGAAGGAACTCCGATCGGCTGCCCGCCTCTGCATGGATATAGGATGTCCGCTGCAGCCTTGAAATTCCCCGTTCCGCCCAAAGCGGCAGTTTTTCGCAACGAAGGCGCATTAAAACGCTTCTCACCTCGGCCCGCTAACCCCCTGTCGCGACACGAAAAACCTTGCGTGGCATAAGGTCGCAATGACTTCAGAGCCTTGGCTCCCCTAAACCTGTCCACGACGAATCTTCGTGGCCGTCCGCTCAGCACCACGCCTACCCAGTTTTGAGGTCGCCTGATGATTCCGAGAAAATGGACTGGTGCGGCAAGCCTGCTGGCGGGAGGCCTCTTGCTCGCAAGCAGGGCGGAGGCCGCGCCGCAGCCCTGGCAAATGGGCTTCCAGCCCGCGGCCTCGCCGGTGATGCAGCGGATCGAGGATTTTCACACGGGCGTGCTGATCATCGTCGTCCTGATCAGCTTACTCATCTTCGCGCTGCTGGTCTGGATCGCCATTCGTTACAACCATCGCAGCAACCCTGTACCCGGCAGAACAAGCCACAACACGCTGCTCGAAGTGCTTTGGACCATCGTGCCTGTGATCATTCTGGTCGTGATCGCCATCCCCTCCTTCAAACTGCTCTATTACGAAGCGGACATCCCCACGCCCGATCTCACGATCGAGGCGATCGGCAAGCAATGGTTCTGGACCTATCAATATCCCACCAATGGAAAGTTCCAGTTCGATTCTCTGGGCCTGTCCGATGAGGACGCGGAAAAGAAGGGCGAGCCCAGGCTTCTCGGCGTGGACAATGTGGTGGTTGTGCCGGTGAACAAGGTTGTGAGGGTTCTGACCACCGGGGCGGACGTGATTCACTCCTGGGCGGTTCCGGCGTTCGGCGTCAAGATGGACGCGATTCCCGGACGGCTCAACGAAACCTGGTTCAAGGCGGACCGGGAGGGCACGTTTTACGGCGAATGCTCGGAACTTTGCGGAGCGCGCCACGCCTATATGCCTATTGAAGTGAAAGTGGTCTCGGAGGACGCTTTCAATACCTGGGTCCAGACCGCGAAGAAGAAGTTCGCCGCAAACAGCCAGCCCGACACGACCCGCGTCGCGACCACCATCAAGTAAATGAGGGGATCCAATGGCTGATCTGGCACACGGGCACGAGGACCATCCGACCGGTTGGCGAAGGTATGTCTATTCGACCAACCACAAGGACATCGGCACGATGTACCTCATCTTCGCTATCGTGGCGGGGTTGGTGGGCGGCACGTTGTCGATGTTTATGCGTGCCGAGCTGATGTATCCCGGCTTGCAGATCTTCAGCGAACCCCACACCTACAACGTCTTCGTTACCGCGCATGGCCTCATCATGATCTTCTTCATGATCATGCCGGCGATGATCGGCGGCTTCGGCAACTGGCTGGTGCCCCTGATGATCGGCGCGCCCGACATGGCGTTCCCCCGCATGAACAACATCTCGTTCTGGCTGCTGCCGTTTTCCTTCACGCTTCTCCTTCTTTCGATGTTCGTCGAGGGAGATTCGGGAGGGCAGGGCGTGGGCGGCGGCTGGACGCTTTATGCGCCGCTTTCGACCACGGGTTCGCCCGGGCCCGCGATGGATTTCGCGATCTTCTCGATTCACATCGCCGGTGCCTCATCGATCCTCGGTGCGATCAACTTCATCACTACGATCTTCAACATGCGCGCGCCGGGCATGACGCTGCACAAAATGCCGCTCTTCGTGTGGTCGATTCTGGTGACCGCGTTTCTCCTGCTTCTGTCGCTGCCGGTGCTGGCGGGCGCCATCACCATGTTGCTTGCCGACCGGCATTTCGGAACGAGCTTTTTCAACGCCGCGGGCGGCGGCGATCCGATTCTTTACCAGCACCTGTTCTGGTTCTTCGGCCATCCCGAAGTGTACATCCTGATCCTGCCGGGCTTCGGCATGATCAGCCACGTCATCTCCGCCTTCTCGAAGCGGCCGGTGTTCGGCTATCTCGGGATGGCCTACGCAATGGTGGCGATCGGCTTCATCGGCTTCATGGTGTGGGCGCACCACATGTATACGGTGGGGCTCTCCGTCGACACCAAGGCCTACTTCGTGTTCGCGACGATGGTGATCGCCGTGCCCACCGGCATCAAAGTGTTCTCGTGGATCGCCACGATGTGGGGCGGATCGATCGAGTTCAAGACGCCGATGCTGTGGGCGATGGGTTTCGTGCTTCTCTTCACGATCGGCGGGGTTACGGGTGTGGTGCTCGCCAACGCGGGTGTCGACGTCGTCCTGCAGGACACCTACTATGTAGTGGCGCATTTCCACTACGTGCTGTCGCTCGGCGCCGTATTCGCGATCTTCGCCGGCTGGTATTTCTGGTTTCCGAAGATCACTGGCTACACCTACAACGAAACGCTGGGTAAGATTCATTTCTGGCTCACCTTTGTCGGCGTCAATGTCGCGTTTTTTCCCATGCATTTTCTCGGCCTTGCCGGCATGCCGCGCCGCATCGCCGACTATCCCGACGCCTTCGCAGGATGGAATTTTGTCTCCTCGATCGGCGCCTTCACCGCCGGCTTTGGCACAATCGTGTTCCTGATCTGCATGGCCGAGGCGTTCTTCGCCAGGAGACGGGCTGGGGACAATCCGTGGGGCGTGGGCGCCACCACTCTGGAATGGCTGCTGCCGTCGCCGCCCGCTTTCCATTCCTATAACGAATTGCCGCGCGTCACATGACCTCGGTCGCGACGCTTGCAGCGTCTGCCTCGCGAACGGCGAGCGTCGAGGACTACTTCGCGCTGCTCAAGCCGCGCGTGATGTCGCTTGTGGTCTTCACGGGCCTGGCAGGAATGCTGGTCGCGCCTGTGAGGCTCGATCCTTTGACGGCATTTACGGCACTACTCTGCATTGCCGTCGGCGCGGGTGCATCGGGTGCGCTCAACATGGCCTACGATTCCGACATCGACGCATTGATGACACGCACCGCGGGACGCCCCATACCCATGGGGCGGATTGCACGCGGGGACGCGCTGGGCTTCGGTTGGACTCTGGCGGCGGGCGCGGTTGCGCTGATGTGGCTATTCGTCAACCCGATTGCGGCTTCGCTTCTGGGCTTCTCGATCGGCTTCTACGTCTTTGTGTACACACTCTGGCTGAAACGGCGGACGACGCAGAACATTGTGATTGGCGGCCTGGCGGGCGCGTTGCCGCCTGCGATCGGGTGGGCCGCGGCGACAAATGGATTGGCGCTCGCGCCGCTGGTGTTGGTGCTCATCGTCTTCCTGTGGACCCCGCCGCATTTCTGGGCGCTCTCTCTTTATCGCTCCGACGACTACGCGCGCGCGGGTGTGCCCATGCTTCCGGTGGTGCGGGGCAAGAGAGCCACGCGACGGCAGATTTTCCTGTACGCGATCGCGCTTGTTCCCCTTGGCGTCGTGCCTGCGCTCATCGGCCTCGCCGGACCGCTCTATGCGGTCGTGGCGCTGGGCTTCGGCGGCTGGTTCGCCATGGATGCCTGGGCGGTGCTCCGGGAGCATGACGAGACGCGCGAGCCCGCCGCGCGCCGTCTGTTCGGAGTTTCAATTCTTTATCTTTTCGCGCTGTTCGCCGCTCTTGTCGTGGAACATGTCAGCGGAATGCCCGCGCTTCCCTTGCACGTGTTGGGAGGGTGGGCGTGAAGCGATGGCCGACGGGGCGGACAGGCGCGAAGCACGGGAACGGCGGCGGCGCAACCTCGCCATCGCGCTCGTTCTCGCGGGGCTGGTCGTTTTGTTCTTCGTGATGACGATGGTGCGCCTGAAGGGCCACGTCGCGAATTTCTTCCAGTGAGAGGCGGAGATGGCCGAGGCGCACGCTAAGCACGATTATCACCTCGTCGATCCGAGCCCGTGGCCGATCGTCGGCTCCCTCGGCGCCTTCACCATGCTGATCGGCGCCGTGTTCTGGATGAACCGCGGCTACAAGGGTTTTTTCGGCCTGCCGGTCAGCGGACAACCCTGGATCTTCGCGATCGGCGCGGTGCTCGTGCTGTACACCATGGCCGGCTGGTGGCGCGACGTCATCGGCGAGTCCGTGGTCAAAGGCGATCACACGCCGGTTGTTAAGCTTGGCCTGCGATTTGGCATGGTGCTCTTCATCGCTTCGGAAGTGATGTTCTTCGTGGGCTGGTTCTGGGCCTATTTCAACTCCGCGCTCTTTCCGCACGACGTGGGCCTCAATGCGTGGCCACCCAATGGTATCGTCACGCTCGATCCCTGGCACTTCCCGCTGCTCAACACGCTGATCCTGCTCTCTTCCGGTTCGACCGTGACCTGGGCGCACCACGCGGTCCAGACGGGCGACCGCAAGGGCGCCATCCAGGGCCTGATCCTGACCGTGCTCCTCGGCGCATCCTTCACCTGTGTACAGGCATATGAATACAGCCATGCGCCATTCACTTTCGGCTTCAACGGTCTGGCGCTCGCCCCCTTCACCGATGCCGCGCACATTCCCCTCGCGGCGGGTGTCGGCAATTTCCAGGCGATCTACGGCTCGACGTTTTTCATGGCGACAGGTTTTCACGGCTTTCACGTAATTGTGGGGACGATCTTCTTGGCCGTCTGCCTCGGCCGGGCGATCGCCGGCCAGTTCACGCCGGAGCGTCATTTCGGTTTCGAAGCCGCCGCATGGTACTGGCATTTTGTCGATGTGGTGTGGCTGTTTCTCTTCTCCTGCATCTACGTCTGGGGAGCAGCCGCGGTTACTCAGGCCTGATGGTCGGGGCCGGTCGGTCCGCACTCGCCACGGCCGTTCTCGGACGTTGCCCGCGTTGCGGCAAAGGTTCCCTGTTCGCCGGCTATCTGCGGGTAGGCACGCGCTGTGCATCTTGTGCGCTCGACTTCAGGCAGTTCGACGTGGGCGACGGCGCATCGGTGTTCGTCATCCTGATCGTGGGCTTTGTCGTCGTGGGCGCCGCGCTGATCGTCGAAGTTTCTTATTCGCCGCCCTACTGGGTGCATGCGCTGCTCTGGTTGCCGGCGGTCGCCGTGCTGACGCTTGGCGGCCTTCGCATCGTCAAATCGGCGCTGATTGTGCTTCAATACAAGCACCAGGCGGGCGAGGGTCGGCTGGAGGAGTAGCAACATGTGCGTCTGGCCGCTTTCGTTCCCGAAAGCGATGGAGGAAAGGTGAAACTGATCTTCCGTCCGCTTGTGGGCTTCACGCTTGTGTGCCTGTCGATTTTCGCTCTGCTGGTCGGGCTCGGCCTGTGGCAGCTCGAGAGGCTGAATTGGAAGCTGAGGCTTATCGAGCAGATGAACCGCAACCTGGCTGCGGCGCCGATCAGCCTGAATGCGGCACTCGCTCTCGGAGATCAACATGCACAGTACCGGCGAGTCATGTTGAAGGGCCGGTTCGAACATTCAAAGGAAAACTATCTCTACACGACGGGACCCGAGGGAGGCGCGGCCTATCATCTGCTGACTCCGCTTCTGACGGACGACGGTCGAGCCATGCTGATCGATCGGGGTTATCTTCCGGCGACCATGCGCGATCCGGCGTTTCGGCCCGGTAGCGAGCCACAAGGCGAGGTGGCTGTCATAGGAGTGTGGCGAACGCCGGACCGTCCGGGGCCTTTCACGCCCGCGCCCGATTTCGCGCACCGCATCTGGTTTGCACGAGACGTGGCCGGGATCGCACGCGCGGATGATCTGCGGCTGGCCGCGCCGGCGATACTCGAAGCGACGATGCCTCGAAATGCGCGAGGCTGGCCGCGCGGGGGCCAGACGCGGGTCGATCTGCCCAACGATCACCTGCAATATGCGCTGACCTGGTTTCTGCTCGCCGGAGCACTTGCGGTCGCCTATGTCGCATATCACTACGCACACGGAGGACTGAGTTTCGGGAATGGAAGGCGATGATTCGATAGGACCCTTCGTCAGCACGCGCAGTCGGGGATCGAATGTCGATGAGGATCGCGGCCTCGGCACATTTTCCGATGTACTTCTCGGCAACCTGGCGACCGACGGCGGATTGTGGATGCCGCGATTCTGGCCACAGTTCGAAGCCACACAAATTGATGCATTTGCAGGTTCGTCCTATGCAGGTGTTGTGCTTGAAATTTTGCACGATTTTGTTGGCGGGTGCTTCGGCAGCGACGAGATTCGCGCCGATGTGACGGCGGCCTACGCCGCGTTCGACCATCCCGATATCGCGCCGCTGGTGGAGATCGATACCAACCTCTATTTGCTTGAGCTGTTTCACGGTCCCACTCTCGCCTTCAAGGACATTGCGCTGCAATTGCTGGCGCGGTTCATGGCGCGCGAGCTCGCGCGGCGCGATGCGCGCGCGACGATTCTGGTAGCGACCTCCGGGGATACGGGCTCTGCGGCAATCGCGGCATTCGGCGGCTTGCCACATGTCGAGCTTTTCGTTCTGCACCCCAAAGGACGGGTAAGCGGGGTGCAGCGCCGCCAGATGACCACATCGCGCCATGCCAATGTGCACAACATTGCACTGGAGGGCACATTCGACGACGCGCAGGCGCTGGTGAAATCCCTGTTTGCCGATCGCGCCTTTGCGAAAGAGATGTCGCTGGTCGCCGTCAACTCGATCAATATCGTGCGCATCCTCGCGCAAAGCGTCTACTACTTCACCGCGACGGCGAAACTGGGCCGGCCTGCTCGCTTTGTCGTGCCGACCGGAAATTTTGGCGACATCTTCGCGGGCGAGGCGGCGTCACGCATGGGATTGCCTGTCGCCGGTCTGATCGCCGCTACCAATGCCAACGATATTTTCGTCCGTGCGTTGCGCGAAGGTGTCTATGCCGTCCGCCACGCCCTGCCGACTCTGAGCCCCTCAATGGACATCCAGATCGCCAGCAATTTCGAGCGGGCGCTGTTCGAAGCCTGTGGACGCGACTGCGCGTGGCTGGCGGACGCGATGGCGACATTCGCGCGCGATCGCAGACTTGTCATCCCGCCTGCCATTCTCGACGCGCTGCGAGAACGCTACAGCGCTTGCGCGGTCTCCGATGACGAAACGCTCGAAACGATCGGCGATGTCCATCGCCGATCTGGCAGGCTGCTCGATCCCCACACGGCCGTCGGAGTGGCAGCCGCCCTCCGCGAGGATCGCCCCGACGGGACGCCGATCGTGGTTCTGGCCACGGCGGACAGCGCAAAATTCCCCGAAACGGTCGCTCGGGCCACCGGAACGGTCCCCCCCTTGCCCCCTCGGCTCCGGCAATCTTATGTGGGGGCCGAACATCTGACCCTCCTGCCCAACAGCGCGCGGAAACTCCGCGCCTTCATAGAGGCCCGAACGGCACACCATGAACGTTGAAATTACACGTCTTCCCAACGGCTTGACCGTTGCGACCGATCCCATGCCACAGCTCGAAAGCGCGAGCCTGGGAGTGTGGGTGAACTGCGGCTCCCGTCACGAAACACCGTCCCGGATGGGCGTGTCCCATATGCTGGAACACATGGCCTTCAAAGGGACCGAGCGGCGCACGGCCCGCGGCATCGCCGAAGAAATTGAGGCCGTCGGCGGCGCCCTCAATGCGTACACAAGTCGGGAGCAAACCGCCTTCCATGCCCGCGTACTCAAGGCGGATGTGCCGCTCGCGGTCGACATGCTGGCAGACATTCTCACCCATCCGGTCTTCGCCGCGGATGAGCTCGAGCGGGAGCGGCAGGTGGTGCTGCAGGAAATCGGACAGTCGCGCGACACTCCGGATGACATCATCTTCGACCATCTGCAGGCCGCCGTTTATCCCCGGCAACCCATGGGTTGGCCCATTCTGGGGAACGAGCAGACAGTCAACTCCTTCACGCGCGACGACCTGCACACCTACATGCAGACGAACTATCGTGCCGGCGGCATGGCATTGATCGCCTCGGGCGCCGTGGAACACATGGCAATGGTCGATCTGGCCATGCAGCATTTCGCAGACCTGCGGCCCGGCGGAGCGCCGCAGAGCGAGGCCGCGCGATATGTCGGCACCGAGATGCGCGTGGAAGAAGAGTTGGAGCAGGTCCACGTAACTTACGCTTTTCCCGGCGTGGCGAGCGGCGACGATGCACTCTTCGTCGCGCAGGTCTATGTCACCGCGCTGGGTGGAGGTATGTCGTCGCGCTTGTTCCAGGAGGTCCGGGAGAAGCGCGGGCTATGCTATTCGATCTACGCATTCGCGAATTCCTGTGTCGACGGCGGAATGCTCGGTATCTACGCAGGAACCGGCGAAACCGAGGCTGCCCAGATTTCTGGACTTGTTGCGGAGCAAATGGCCGAGCTCGCGCTGACTGCCAGCTCCGAGGAAGTTGCGCGCGCCAAAGCCCAGTTGCGGGCAGGACTGCTGATGGGTCTGGAACGTCCTTCCGCTCGCGCGGAGCAGATCGCGGCCCACCTCCTCACTCACGGCCGGGTCCTTTCTCTTTCCGAGATCAAAGCGAAGCTGGAGGCGGTAGACTCGAGTGCCGTGCGCGCGTTTGGCGAAGCCGTGATGGCGAACGGGCGGCCGTCGCTAGCCGCCATCGGTCGGTTGGGGACGCTGGAGAGGCACGAATCGTTTGTCCACCGTTTTGGGCGTACGGCGCTCTCAGTTCGATCCAGCCACGCAGCTGCGTGTTCCGCTTATGCCGCCGAATGAACGCCGGCCGCATGGGTTTCATGCGTGGCTTGATGTTCCCCGGCGGCCAGCAGCCGGTGATCAAAGGCGAAGAAGTCTATCTTCGCTATCCGCGCGTTGCGGACTTTGCACCGTGGACCAGCCTCCGCGCGGAAAGCCGGACCTTTCTTGTACCCTGGGAACCATCTTGGTCGGCCGACGAGCTGAGCAAAGGCGCATTCCGTCGCCGTCTCAAGCGCTACCAGCGGGAGGCCCGCCAGGATTCGTCCTACGCGTTCTTCGTCTTTCGCGGCTCTGACAGCACTCTCCTTGGCGGTTGCACGCTTTCCAATGTCCGCAGGGGCGTCACACAATGCTGCGCGCTCGGGTATTGGGTTGGCGAGCGTTTCGCGCGGCAGGGCTATATGTTCGACGCGGTGCGCGCATTGATTCCTTTCATCTTCCGGACGCTCGGCCTGCATCGGATCGAGGCGGCATGTCTGCCTTCCAACGGCGCTTCACGAAACCTCTTGGCCAAAGCCGGCTTCCGCCAGGAAGGGATTGCGCTGCGCTACCTTCAGATCAACGGCGAATGGCAGGACCACGTTCTGTTCGCCCTGCTCTCCGAAGAAGCTCAGCCGGCTTGAGCGGCGCGCGGGCCACAAGACGTCCCTTTGTGCCGGCGATCCTGCTTGCCCTCGTCGCAGCATTTGCGACCCTCTTTGCCGAAGGCGCGGGTTCCGCTTCGCACAGCGTCGATTTTGCGAGCACGCAGCCGGTTCTCGACCTCGCCGGGGCGCTCGCCCCCTACCATGCGGCCAACGGTGCCGAGGCCGACGGCTCCCTTTGGTACATGCTGACGATCGCCAACCAGTCGGTGCGTCCCGTCACGCGGATTCTGCTTGCAGATCAGCCGCTCGATGCGAGCCTCCGCGTTCTGCCCGCTCGCGGACGCGCAGCAATTCGACAGGTGGCGACCTCCGATGCGGACATCGTTGTCGAGAACGCCCACGCCTATGGGCGCTATGCATTCCGGGTCAGCATGCCGCCGGCCGCCTCCGCTGAACTGGCGGTGCGATTATCGAACGCGGGCACGGAGCCCAGGTTGGCGGCGTGGCTGGAGCCTGCGCTCGCGGCGCACAGTCGCCGGCTTGCGGTGCTGTTTGCGGCCGTGGCTGGGCTTATCGCCGCCGCGCTCGCCATCATGATCGGTCTGGCGGCGATGACAGGCGATCCCGCGCCGCGTTGGGCGGCTGCGGTGCTTCTGGGCTTGCTTTTGGGTCGGCTCGCCGCATCCGGAGTATTCGATGCGCTGGGCACGGGGAGTGTCGGGGGCCCTTACGGAGTCGCGGCCATGCTTTCCGGGCTCACCCTGGCGGCCGGAATTCGCCTGGCCGACATCGTTGCGCCGTCCGAAACAGTCGTGACCCCGGCGATGCTGCGGTTGATACTGGCGGGGCTCGTGGGCTTGTCGGGCTGCGCGCTGGTTGGCGTGCCCGGGGCGATGCTGCTGACGGACATTTCGGTGGTTGCGGGTGCCGCTCTCGTGGCCGCGTATCTCGTCCGCCAGGGGCTTGCGGGTGGGCAGGCTGCGCGGGTGGTGGCGCCCAGCGCCACGGTATTTGCTTTGGTAACCACGGCCGGTGCTGTGTCGGCGCTTGGGGGGTTTCAGTCCGATCAGGCGGCCCCGGGCGTGATTGGAGGCTTCGCGGCTACAGGTGCCGTGCTCCTGGCGCTCGCGATCGCCGCGGGCGAGGGAATAGCCATTCTTCCCGCGCGCCGCCCGAGAGTCGTACCGTCAACTCCAAGACCCGCGGCGAGCGGGGAAACCGAGCAGGCGCTGGCGGCAATCGGTGCATCGTATCAAGGGGTGTTCGAGTTCGATCTCGTGCGCCAGATCGTGAAACTGTCGCCTGAAGCGGCGGCGTTGCTCGGCCGGAACAATGGTGCCGAAGTGTTTTCCGCCGATGCATGGCTTGCGCGGCTGCATCCCGACGACAAAGAAATATACAGCGACGCGATCGAACGTTTCCGGATGCAGAAGGGGCTGGCATTCCGTATCGAATTTCGCGCCTGCGTGGAAGGCGGAACTTATTGCTGGCTCGAGCTGCGCGCCAGCGCGTTGGGGGAAGGTGCAGCCGTAGAGCGCTATCTCGGCCTGATCGCCGATGTAACGTCCCGCAAGGAGGCGGATTCGCCGCCCGACACGCGCCGGACGCGCGACGGGCTGACCGGCCTGGGAAATCGCATAGGGTTGGTCGAAGAGCTGGAGCGGATGGGTGCCGACATGTCATCGGTCGTGCTGGCGCTGCTCGATATCGACCGCTTTAAATCCGTTCATGCCAGTCTCGGCGACATCGGCGGCGACAGCGTACTCCTCGACATTGCGGAGCGGTTGCTCGGGGTCGGCCGCGAGAAGGCCTCGGTCTTTCGGGTGGGCGGCGACGGCTTCGGGATGCTGTTCGGCAAACCGGACATCGGCGCGCTCGCCATTGGCAAGCGCATCGTCGCGGCCCTTGGCGAACCTCATGTGTGGAACGGCCGCAATGCATTCGCGCCCGCAAGCGTGGGCTTGGCAATGGGACGGGATGCAAGGGATCCGTTCGAGTTGATCAAGAACGCGGAGTTGGCGCTTCTGAAGGCGAAGCGCGAGGGTGGCGCCTGCGCGCGGTTATATGGTCGCGAGCTGGAGAATACCGGGCCCGCCGACCAGGTGGCGCTCGAAGCGGAATTGCGCCAGTCGCTCGCCCGCGGAGAAATTGAGCTTGTTTATCAGCCCATCGTCCGGCTCGCCGACGGCGCGGTCGCCGGCCTCGAAGCGCTCCTGCGCTGGAATCATCCCAGGCGGGGCGCCGTGGCGCCCGGCGATTTCATCACGCATGCGGAACACACCGGATTCATCGTCGAATTGGGCCGCTTCGCGCTCGCTCGTGCCGCGGGAGACCTCGCCCGATGGCAGAAGAAGTTTCCCCTGGAGCCGCCGCTTTTTGTGGGTGTGAATGTCTCGCGCCGGCAACTCAAGGACCGCGAGCTGGAAAGCCTCGTCGCGCGCCTGGTCGCGAGCGGAAGCATGAAACCGGGCACGCTGAAGCTCGAACTGACGGAAAGCGCCGTCAGCGCGGGCAGCGATATCCTCGAGGTTCTCCGGCGGCTGCGCGGCTGCGGCGCCAGCCTCGCCATCGACGATTTCGGCACCGGTCTTTCGACGCTCAGCCAGCTCAAGAACTCTCCCTTCGACACGGTCAAGATCGACCGAAGCTTTCTTGCCAGGGGGGCGCGCGAGAGCGCGGATGGCGCGGTGGTTTTGCGTTCCATCGTGCGGCTTGCACACGAGCTGGGACGTGCGGTCGTACAGGAAGGCGTCGAAATCGAGAGCGATGCGACGTGGCTGAAAGAGATAGGCTGCGAATACGCCCAGGGTTTTTATTTCAGCGCGTCGCTCGCGCGGGGCGACGTGGCCGCCTTCATTGCATCACGTCTGCCGGCAGCGCCCGGCGCGGAACCCGTGCGTCAGGCGTGACCGGCATGAGCCGAAAGGCCTGAGGCATCGATCCCGAGTTTGCGCAGGGCGGTGGACCACTTCGCATCCAAGCCGGCTTCGAACAGCAGTTCTGGATCGCTGTCACAATGAATCCAGCCGTTTCTGCGAATTTCGTCTTCTATCTGGCCTGGCTGCCAACCGGCGTAGCCCAGGGCAAAGATTGCGTGCTCCGGTCCACGGCCGTCCGCCATTGCCCGCAATATGTCGAGAGTCGCCGTGAGCGAGACGTCCTCGGATACGGGAAGAGTGGCGTCGGAACTTTCGTATTCGCCGCTATGCAGAACGAAACCGCGTCCCGTCTCAACCGGGCCGCCGTAAAGAATTGGCAGATTGCGCGTGCCGGGAGAAACCTTGAGTTCCAGCTTCTCCATCAGATCGTGGAAGGACAGGCCAGCGACGGGCTTGTTGATCATGATTCCCATGGCGCCCTCGGCGGAATGGGCGCACATGAAGATCACGCTCTTTTCGAAATGCGGATCGGACATGCCGGGCATCGCGATCAAGAGCTTGCCTTCGAGAAAATTCTCGCCGCTCGCCGCGCGGGTGTCCTTCTTCCGTGCCATTTCCCGACCTTAGCACGGCGAGCGGCGCCTGCCACATTTTGCAGCGCGCGCAAAAAAACCCGCCGCCGGCGATGCTCTTTGCGCACCGCAACGCCTGGGCTAAAAGCGGCCCGAACCGCAACGAGGAGACCAAAGATGACGATCAAGGTGGGGGACAGGATCCCGTCCGCAACGCTGATGCAAATGAAGGGAGGCACGCCGCAGCCGATAAAGACCGACGATCTGTTCTCCGGCAAGACGGTGGCAGTTTTCGCACTTCCGGGCGCCTTCACGCCCACCTGCTCGGCAAAGCACCTGCCGGGATACGTCCAGCACGCCGAGGACTTCCGGAAAAAGGGTATCGATACGGTCGCCTGCATATCCGTCAACGATGCCTTCGTCATGGGCGCTTGGGGCGAGAATCAGGGCACGGGCGACAAGGTCATGATGCTGGCCGACGGCAATGGGGACTTTGCCAGGTCTCTGGGACTTGAAATGGACGCCACGCGGTTTGGTATGGGAAAGCGCAGCCAGCGCTTTTCGATGCTCGTCGATAACGGTGTGGTGAAGCAGCTCAATGTGGAGGAGCCCGGCGCGTTCTCCGTTTCCAGCGCAGAGCACATGTTGCAACAACTTTAGGCAAAGTGATTTGAGAAGGACGGCGCGCTGCTGCTGCGGCGCTCTTACGGTAGATGTGGAAGGCGAGCCGGCGGCAATTGTCGTCTGCCACTGCGTGGAATGTCAGCGGCGGACCGGTTCCGCTTTTGGCGCCTGCGCTTTCTACGACGCCGGTGCCGTGCATCCGGCCGGCGCGAGCCGAATCTATGCGCGCACAAGCGAGGCGGGGCGGAAACTCCACTTCCGTTTCTGTCCCGATTGCGGTTCGACGGTTTGGTGGGAGACCGAACGGCATCCCGGCAAGATTGCCATCGCGGTCGGCGCTTTCGCGGATCCGGAGATGCCGCGGCCTGTGCGATCCGTTTTCGAACGCACGCGGCACCATTGGTTCGATCTCCCGGGTGACATTGCCGGCCACGTCGCCGGTAGCGACAGCGCGCCTATCGAACGCTAGTTCGGTTCATCTGGTCTGTATCGCCCTTATTGCCGCGCGCGCGAGAGCGTCAGCCCTCTCGTTCTCCGGATGTCCGGAATGCCCGGCGACCCATTTCCAGTTCAGGACATGGCGGGCGGCAGCTGCGTCGAGCGCCCGCCACAAATCGTCATTCTTGACGGCCTTCTTGTCGGTCGTCCGCCAGCCGTTCAGCTTCCAACGCGGCATCCAGCGTGTCGCCCCGTCCATCACGTAGCGGGAGTCGGTGTAGAGCGTGACGACTGAGGGCCGGTTCAGTACATCGAGCGCCCGCAGCGCCGCCGTCAGCTCCATCCGGTTATTGGTGGTCAAGGGCTCGCCGCCCGAAATCTCCCTCTCGCGTCGTCCCGCGCGCAAAATCGCGGCCCAGCCGCCCGGTCCCGGATTTCCGGAACACGCGCCATCGGTGAAGATGTCAATCTGCGGACCGCTCAAGCGCCGAGCTCTTCAGGTGAGGGGGCTGCCGCGAAAAAGCGCAGGCGCGCGGCGAACTCGCGGGGGTCCTTCGGACGTACGAGAACGGTTGAATCGTGATCGAGCCAGTCCTGCAGCCGCGTGAGAAGAAAACGCAGCGCCGCCCCACGCGCGAGGGTAGGAAGCGCTGCAAGTTCCCGGGAGGAGAGGGGGCGACGTTTTCGATAGGCCGAAATCAGGCTCTGCGCGTTCGCTCGGACGAACCGGCCCGCGGAGTCGAAGCACCAGGCATTCAGCATCACCGCGAGATCGTAAGCGTAGAAATCGTCGCATGCGAAATAGAAATCGATCAGCCCCGACACCTTGTCCTGCAGGAAGAGCACGTTGTCGGGAAAGAGATCGGCGTGAATGATGCCGGACGGCAGCTCGCAAGGCCACGCGATTTCCAGAGCCGCGAGATTCGTTGTAATGAGCTCTGACAGTCCGTCCTCGACCTCGTCGGCGCGCCTCGCGGTCGCCTGCGCGAGCGGTCGCCATCCGGCAAGGGACAGGGCATTTGCGCGCTTTGACGCGAAATCGGCCCCCGCGTCGTGCAAGGCTGCCAGAGCCGCTCCTGCTGCCGAGCAATGACCGGCACGCGGCTCGCCAAGCGATAAGCCATCGAGAAACGTCAGAAGGGTCGCGGGCCGGCCTCTGAGCGTTGCGAACTGCGCGCCGGATTGCGCGCGCAGAGGCAGCGGACAGGAAATGCCGCGTTTCGCCAGGTGTTCGAGCAATCCCAGAAAGAACGGCAGGTCTCCGGCGCTGACGCGCTTCTCATAAAGCGTAAGGATGTAAATACCGCGGTCCGTCTGCAGCAGAAAATTGGAGTTCTCGACACCTTCGGCGATGCCCTTGAAGCTTCGCGGCGTGCCGACGTCGTAGAGCGAGAGCATCTTTCCAAGATCGTCGATGCCGATGTCGGTATAGACGGCCATGATTGCCTCAGCAGAAGGAGCAGCGGCGCCGTCGCGGACTCTTCTCGTGCCGAATGGCGGCAATGTCCTTTCGGCTTTCCATGGTCCATCCGCTTGGCTACATTCGCGCGGCGCTTCGGGTTTCAGGCCGAGAAACCGATTTCGAGGGGCGATTGTCAAGGAAGGGACCAGGCAAGTGGCGGTGTCGAGCTTAGACCGGGAAGTGCCGAACGGCGCCATGGAACGCACGCCCTGCGCGATGCTCGCTCTTCGGCGGCGCGGAGACGGGCATCCGCGCATGCGATCCTTGTCCAGCAGCCCGCGCAACGTCATCTGAACGCTCGCGCCATGAAGAATTCCTTCTTCCACTTCGCGCTTGCGGTGCTTGCCGCCTTGGCGATTGCCGGCTGTTCGAGCGACAAGAGCGGCGACTGCCCCACCATGACTGCGATCACCGACGCGGCGGTACAGACGGTATTTCGACCGGGCAGCGCGCCCGATCCTGCCAACGTGCTTTACACGGTGGAGATCGCGGGCGTGAAGGGGGTTTGCGATATGGACAAGAAAGCCCGCACCGCCGACGCCGGCCTCGAAGTCACCTTTCGCGCGACGCGCGCCCCGAGCGGCGGGGAGGCGCACTACACCGTGCCGTATTTCGTCGCCGTCACGGAAGGCAGTGAGCGGATTATGGCGAAGCGCATTTATTCCATCGCCATCGCCTTTGCGCCTGGCCAAACCACCGTCACCCTCACCGACACGGTGGAGTCCACGCATCTTCAAACGACGAAGGACAAGAAGCCCTACGACTATCAGATTCTCGTGGGGCTTCAGCTAAGCAAGGCCGAGCTCGATTACAACAGACAGAGCGGGCATTACGGCCCATGATTCCGCTGTTAGCGGAATTGTCGGCGATTGCAGGAAGAGCGTTCGCGGCGGAGGGTTTCGATTCTGCGCTCGGGGCGGTGCAGGTTTCCGATCGAACGGACCTTGCACAATTTCAGTGCAACGGCGCACTTGCCGCGGCGAAGCTCGCAAAGTCGCCGCCGCGCACGATCGCCGAAAGAATCGCCGCGCGTCTTCGCGGCGAAGCGCTGTTTGCCCGGGTAGAGATTGCCGGGCCCGGCTTTATCAACCTCGACGTGACCGACGAGGCGCTCGTGCTGCGTGCGGCTGCGATGGCTGGGGAGGAAAGGCTGGGCGCGCCAGACACGGGCAGCGGCAACACGCTGGTGATCGATTTCGGCGGCCCCAACATCGCCAAACCCATGCATGTGGGACATTTGCGTACGGCCATCATCGGCGATTGCCTGCAGCGCCTGTTCCGCGCCAACGACTGGCGGATTTACAGCGATGTGCATCTGGGCGATTGGGGCCTGCCGATGGGCCAGCTGATTGCCGAGATCGGCCACCGGGGAATCGCGCCTGTCTATTTCGACGCGGATTTCACCGGACCCTATCCACAATCCTCACCAGTGACGATGGAGGAGCTTGAAGAACTCTATCCCGCGGCCTCGGCAGCCTGCAGAGCCGATCCTGCGCGACTCGAGGAGGCGCGCGTGGCGACGGCGGAGCTGCAGGCAGGGCGGCCAGGTTACCGTGCGCTGTGGCGGCACTTCGTCAACGTCTCCGAAACGGGCCTCACGCGCGAGTATGCGCTCCTGGGGGTGACCTTCGATCTCTGGAAGGGCGAAGCCGACGTGGATCGGCTCATCCCTCCCATGATCGAAGATCTCAAGGCGCGCCAAATTGCGCAAATGAGCGATGGAGCGCTGGTCGTTAGCGTGAGCGAGCCCGGCGACAAGAAGGAAATCCCGCCGCTTATCCTCCTGAAGTCCGATGGTGCCGTGCTTTACGGTACCACCGATCTGGCGACGATCGTCGACCGCGTGCAGCAATTCGATCCAGGCCTCATTCTTTACGTGGTGGACCAGCGCCAGCACATGCATTTCGAGCAGGTGTTTCGGGCGGCGCGCAAAGCAGGATTGAACGGACAGGCCGCGCTCGAGCATGCGGGCTTTGGAACGGTGAACGGTCCCGACGGCAAGCCTTTCAAGACGCGCGCGGGCGGCGTGACGAAGCTAGGCGACCTCATTGCCATGGCAACGGAGGAAGCCGCATTGCGCCTTAAGGAGGAAGGCTTCGCGGCGGATTACCCGCCCGAAGAGCGCACCGCGATCGCGAGGGCTGTCGGTGTCGCCGCGATCAAATTCGCCGACCTGTCCAACTTCCGCACCTCGGACTACATTTTCGATCTGGCGCGCTTCACGCGCTTCGAAGGCAGGACGGGGCCTTATCTGCAATATGCGGCGGTCCGCATTCGGTCGATCCTGCGCAAGGCTGACGGTGACGGCCACGCGCGGGGAGCGCCGCAGGTTCGTTCGGCCGAGGAACGAAGACTGATACTTCTTCTCCTTGCATTGCCCGAGGTCATGGAGAATGCGGAAGCACGGCGCGCGCCGAACGTGCTCTGCGACTACGTATTCATCCTCGCGCAGGAATTCAGCCGCTTCTACACGGCTCACCATATCCTTTCGGAAACCGACGGCGGCCTGCTCGCAGCTCGGCTTGGACTATGCGATCTCACGCTTCGCGTCCTCGTCAAGGTGCTGGATATCCTGGGCATTGAAGTGCCGGCGAGGATGTAACGTACCGGCTCCCCGCTACGGCTCCAACCCCGCATTCCCGCATCCGGGAGCGGTCGTGTTTGCACCGGGAGATTCGAATTTATCGGATAAGCGAAAGCCAGAAAAGTAAAGCCCCAACTCCGAGAATGACGACGTGCAGCGCGACATGCAGTGCGTTGGGTGCAATGCCGTTGTGTTCAGGCAGAAATGCGTAGGTGCGGCCGAACATTGCCTTGTATCGCAAAGCGCGCGCGCCGTCCGGAACGAAAAGATAGGGAACCCACCATGCGCGGAGGATGCCATAGATCGCACCGGTGTAGCTCAGCCAAAGTGTCCACCATAGCCAGCCCGGAAATGCCGTATGCGCATAATAAACGCTGCCTGCCAGGCAGACAGCAAAGGGCAGCGTACTGAGCACTGTCACGAGAATCAACTTCGTGCGAGGGTCGGCTGCCTGAACGGCCGCCACGTCGTTCAGGCGTCCGAGCGGAATCCAGTCGTGCAGGGCAAT
>Ga0182024_10004762_pt1 | contig 30879 bp, 43 predicted proteins | sample P32metaG_FD_120480 | JGI IMG/M metagenome (GOLD analysis project Ga0182024, IMG submission 120480) | Permafrost microbial communities from Stordalen Mire, Sweden - P3-2 metaG (Illumina Assembly) | ecosystem: Environmental > Terrestrial > Soil > Wetlands > Permafrost | place: Sweden: Stordalen... | reverse complement strand
CTGCTGATCGCGAGCGAGCCACCGAAGCGGGCCGCGACGGCGGAAAAACGAATCCGCACGCTTGCACTAGCATGGCTGAACACGCACCACCTTAAAGACACGGGCTTATTCAGAGTTTCCCTAAAATAATCCCTTCGTACGCTCAAGAGAGTTGTTCTGTAAGCCTTGCTGGCGTAGGGTGTCATCATGCCACATGCCGATGCGCTATTCATGCTTGATTTAGTCGGAGCTGTTTGCTGTCTCTTTTCTTGGGAAACTACGTTGGGAAGAGCCGCTAGTCGTGCAGGACGACATTAAGCAGCGAGCTATGGACATGTAGCCCGCCATTGTAGTGAATAAATCCCAATTTCCTGAATCGGTTCATGAAGAAGCTGACCCGTGACCGGGTTGTGCCCACCATCTCTGCCAGTATCTCCTGGCTGATCTGGGGAACTACAGTCTCGGGTTTGCCGTCCTTGCCAAAATGGGCGAGCAGCAGAAGGATGCGGGCCAGTCTCTTTTCGCTCGAATTGAAAAGTTGATCCACCAGGTCTTCTTCGTAACGGATATTCCGCGCCAACAAATACGCCCCGAACAGATCGGAAAATGCGTGTTCGCGGTGAAGGACATCGATCATGGCCGTCTTCTCGATTCGCAGAACAGCGCAATCCGTCATTGCGGTTGCAGAGCCCATGCGGAGAGGTTGGCCCGCAAGCGAACCTTCGCCGAAAAACTCTCCGTCACCTAATATGCCAATCGTTGCTTCCTTGCCCGTCTGCGAGACCACGGTGAGTTTCACTTTCCCTGTCTGGATATAAAACACCGCATCAGCGAGATCCCCTTGCGCGAAGATTGTATGTTTCCTCTGGAAAAGCACAGACTTCCTGCCCTCGCCGATGGTTGCGAGGAAATCATGAGGATCGAAACCGCGCTTACCCACGATACTTGGACGTAGGGGCTCACGCTTTGTTTGGAGTGACGGGTAGATTGGGATCTGGGCGCGGGCGATTTTCCTTCTGCCTCGGGAACCGCTGGGTTGGCGATCAGGAGACATAACCCTATTTGGACGATTTTCGTTGTTCTTCTGATTTTGTGGCTTCTGGGCCTCGGTCTGCATTTCGGTGGAGTCTTGATCAACCTGCTCTTGGTTGTCGCGTTGGCGGTCCTCGTCATTAAGCTGAGCGGACCGCGAGCTATGGTTTGAGGGAAGGTACTACGAGTCCAGCACCGCGAATATTGTTTCAAGGGACGTCACACATACGGGGCACCCTGGCCCGTGGACCAGCTCAATACTGGCGGGCAGCATCTCGTCGATGCCGTAACGCTTCAGCGTGTGGGTCTGCCCCCCGCAGATTTCCATTAGCACCCAAGGACGTGTAGCGCGGCGGGTCAACTCCGCCACAATACCCTGGGCGATCTCCCCATTCCGGTATTCGTCCAAGTACTTCATACATTGCCTCGAAGCCCTACCAACAACTCCTTGCTTGTCCGCTTACGAGTCTTCTAAATCGGACTGCAGTTCGTCCTTAAGCAATCCCATGGATTCGAGGGCCTCATAGCTCCTCTCCGCTTCTTCGCGGTCCACAAGACTGATTGCAAATCCCACATGCACGATCACATAATCCCCGATCGCCGCTTCGGGAACAAAATCCAGGCAGGTCTCCCGCGTGATACCACCGAACTGGACACGTCCCACGCGAATGCCGTTCTGAACTTCATTGGTGATGATTTTTCCGGGAATGGCAAGGCACATGTTATAAGCCTCCCTCATCGCAAGCTTTGGGGAGTTTCCGGCCTAGGGATTGGCCTCGCAACGATGTAGCGTGGCTTTTCAGACTAACGTCCAGTGCTTCCTGCCAGAGTTGCAGCTGAGCCAAGGCAGCCTCCACTAAGCCCCCGAGCGCAGCCTCCACGTCAGGAGATAAAGTCGTACCCCAATCAGTATTCGCAGGCTGCAGACCGAGTACAACAATGTCCTGAGGCTTAGTCGATGCTAGGGCCAGGGTAGCGATCAGGTCAGCAACGCCCAGCTGATGGACACTCCGTCCGCGTGGCGTGCCCAGCAAATCCCTCCCCGTCATTCGCGAAAGGGTCCCTGGTGTTCCACCTGTGTTTACTGCATCAAGAATCAGCACGCGAGAAGCATCCGAAACGAAAGGCCCCAATTCGAGACCCATAGTCCCACCGTCGAGAATCGACACCCCTGCAGGCAGTCTCGGATCATGCTGAAGTCGTCGTGCAGCATGTACGCCGACGCCGTCGTCTGAAAGGATCGTATTTCCGATCCCTATCACCACCGTATCCGAAGTCAGCCAGTCGTGCATTTCTCTCCCTCTTTGCTCGTCTCCGCGCGGTTCTCCCATCTATCCCCAAGTTCCGAAGACCCCGGCTCTTGTACGAGCATAAGTCCGCCCACGAGCATCCACTACGTGGACAGCGCAAGCTAAACAAGGATCGAACGAATGAATAGTACGTAAAAGCTCAAGCGGGCGTTCTGGATCCGCTACCGGCGTCTTAAGGAGCGCGGCTTCATATGCGCCACGCTGGCCTTGGGCGTCGCGCGGGCCTGCATTCCATGTCGAAGGCACCACGACCTGGTAGTTCTTGATCGCCTGATTCTCGATCTCGACCCAGTGCCCCAGCGACCCGCGTGGGGCCTCAAAGAAACCGAATCCTCGCGCCGTTTCGGGCCAGGAGTTGGGATCCCATTTTTCGCCGTTGTGGATCTGCAGGTTTCCCGTTGCCAAATTGTTTCCTAGCTCTTCGATCCACCCCACCAAGCGATCAGCTAGGAGCTGCGTTTCGAGGGCACGCGCCGCGATACGGCCGAGAGTAGAAAATAGTGCCGTAGGCGGAGCTTTAAGCTTTGCCAGCGTAGAGTTCACCAATTGCTTTACGTCTGGCTGCCCGGAGGCGTATGCGACCAGGAGCCGTGCCAGTGGGCCCACCTCCATTGCTTTGTCTTCATAGCGCGGCGCTTTTAGCCAGGAATACTTCTGGTCGATTTCGAGATATTCGTACGGTGGCTTGGGCCCTGTGTATCGCGGGTTCGTTTCGCCTTCGTAAGGATGCCTGGCAGTCTGGTCCCCGCTGGTGTACTCGTACCATGAATGAGCAACATACTCAGTGATGTTTCCCGGATCGACCGGGTGGACATGCGAGAGGTCACGGCCGAGGATGATGCCCCGCGGAAGGAGAAAATCCGCCGTGTCTTTAATGCTGGCCCGAGGATAGGCGCCATAGGACATAAAATTTCCGAGTCCCTCGCCGCGCTCGAACCAGTCGCGGTAGAAGCCTGCGATCGCCAACACGTCCGGGATTAATACCTGACTTACAAATGGCTGCGCAGACTTCGCTACCTGCAGCAAGAAATCGATTCGCTCGGGATTGATGGTCGCATTCGGCTCATTCGGGTCGAGCGATGTGGCCATGCCTCCGACTAGAAACGTTTGCAAGTGAGGGTTTTTGCCGCCGAGTACAGCGTGAATCCGTATAAATTCCTTCTGAAACTGAAGCGCCTCCAGGTAATGGGCGACGGCTAGGAGATTCGCTTCAGGCGGAAGACGGTAGGCGGGGTGTCCCCAATAACCGGCGCCAAAAAGGCTCAGTTGCTTGCTCGCAACCAGGGCGCTGATGCGGTCCTGAACGCCCTTGAAATACGTCGCGCTCGACTTGGGCCAGTCAGAGATCGATTGCGCCAACTGTGATGTCTTCGCCGGGTCTGCCTTCAAGGACGAAACCACATCGACCCAATCCAATGCGTGCAAATGATAGAAGTGAATCACGTGATCTTGAATCGTCTGGGTGGCAGCAATGATGTTGCGGATCAGGCGCGCGTTGTCGGGAACTTCGATGCCCAGTGCGTCCTCCACCGCGTTGACCGAAGCCAGTGCGTGGACCATGGTGCAAACGCCACAGATCCGCTGCGCCCAAATCCAAGCCTCGCGCGGGTCCCGGCCGCGCAGGATCAACTCAATTCCGCGGAACATCGTTCCCGAGCTCCAAGCATCCGTTATGAAGCCGCCGTCTACTTGAGCCTCAATTCGGAGATGCCCCTCAATACGCGTCACTGGATCGACCACAATCCGCGCCATGCTGCCCTCCCTACGCTTCGCTGCTATCCAGCGACTTGCTGGTAATCGACCGGCACTGTCTTCGTCCGGATCCCGATACACACGGTCGTTTGAGCAACCATTTCGCCGCCGCCACTCCCGTCATGACCATACGAACTCGTTCCATCAACGTCCACCCCAAACGGCGTCGCCAAAATTACACCAGCCGATAAATGGGTGACTTCGAAGCCGAGGCGATGCTACCGTTTCACCACTTCTTCTTCGTCAACGACACGGTCCAGTGGCGCAGGCGGATCGCTTTTGAACACAAAGTTCTCAATTAACACCAGTATCCCGAAGATGACGAATCCCCATGCCGGGTGGCTGAGGATACCGACGCCGACCGAGATCGACATGAAAGCAACAACCCTCAACGCTCGATGTCCGCTCATATATGCATCTCCTAAGTTGCTCGTTTTCCTAAAGTCTCGGCCGCAGCGCTCGGGTGCACGGCGTCCGTTGATCCCACTGCTCCGTCATAAGACAGCAAGTTCCCGATGCGTATAACGGGAATAGCCTGGCCGCGGATCAACTCCGCGGGATTCGCGAGATTTGCGCCATGAATCGGTCACAACGATCCTCCCGTATGGCAACCACTGCACGGCTGTGATGCCCAAATACCGCCGATGTCAACTGGGTGTTTGAAAGGTAGCCCTTGCGGCCTTGTGGCGTACTGGACGCTCCCGGCCTTGCCTTGTCCCAGAATCGTGTGGCAGGTGCCACAATCGGAGGAAATGACGCTTCCGTCCACGCTCTTATGCTGGCCGTCGTGGCAGCGGAAGCACCCTACCGAATAGAAGTGGGTGTCGTTGGTGGCGTAAGTGTCCCACCGGACTTTCATCGCCGGAAAGAAATAGCGATCATAAGTGCTCTGCAGATACGAGATGGCACTCTCGATCGCCCGCTGCTTGGCTGCGTACACCTGAGGGTAGCTCTTCCGATAAAAGCCGCGCAGGGTCTTGTCTATTCCTTGCATCGCCTGGTCCCGGCTGGCGTAACTTCCCGTAAGCGCTGCCACACTCTGCTGCTTAACGAACGGAAGCGATGGATCGATATGGTTATCGGCAAGCGCCAGATCTACGCTCCGGTCCGGCGCGCGGAAGATGTGGGTTGGACGGTTGTGACAATCCACGCAATCCATCGTTCGGATCTCACCGGCAACCGCCGCGCTCGGTGCTTGCGCCGGGGATGTGTACACCTTCGCCGCGCCGGTCTCAGGATCCACGGACCGCACCCATGTAATATTCTGTCTATCGGGATCGCTGGCTATATACTCGACCTTGCTCGCGACATGCCAGTGAATTCCCAACTGTGACGCAGCCGCGAGCGCGCCGCCGCCGCCGCCAATCGGGACCAACATGTCGATCTCCCAGCGCGTGTTCTGCGCATCGGACAGGAAGTGCGACCAGTGCACCTCGCGCGAGCCGAAGAAATTAGCCGGCCAGTGACACCGTTCGCAATTGCCCCGCACTGGACGCAACGACGTCCCCCGGGCCGGAATCGGCCGCGGGTAGTCGTTTTGGACGGTCTCGACAAGTTCGATCATCCCGCGCATCTTTGAAAGCAAATATCCCGTATTGCCTGCTCCGACGTGGCATTGCGAACAAGCGACGTGCGCGTGCGGCGAACGCTGATAGGTCATGAACTCTGGCGTCATGGAGTGGCAAGACGCGCCGCAGAATGACACCGCGTCCGTGTAGACATAGGCCTGTTGCCCGCCGTAAATAGCTGGAATCGAGAGGATTGCCGCTCCGATTCCAACGGCCAAAAGTGCCTTCCTTTCGGCGGCCAGGTTCAGGTCCCACTTGGGGTAGCGCGCGAACGACAGCGGCTTGTGCATCCGCCACCGGATCCACTGAAAGTACATGCCAATCAGCACGACTACTACGCCAACAATCACGAACATCGGCGGCACAAAAAAGATGACAAGATCTCCATAAGGTTCAGTGAGCGCGCCGCCTCCGATGGTGTGATATGCAGTTAGAACGGCAAACACTAAGACACCGACAGCGGCGATTCCGGCTCCCACATAACTGGTCCAGTTACGATAGAGCGTCAATGGGCCAGGACCGGGACGAGACTTCGGTATCTTGCCTGTACGCTCCTCCTCTGGCGTGCCGCTGGGTAGCAACTCGTGGCGTTTGGCGAAGTTGCGGGCGTCCGGAATCTTCCTAATCTCGTGCCGCAGTTCGCCGGCGGCCACAAATTTCCATCCCGAGAAGATACTGTCCAGCAGTCCGCTTTCTTCTTCGAGCGAAACCAGAATCGACGCATAGACGTGAAAGATGACGAATGCGAAGAAGACGAACATCAGCGAATAATGAATCAGGCGAAGATAAGGAATTTCGATAAGCAGCGGGAGCCAACCGATGAACTGGTGCAGGACGGGATTATGCAAAACCTGGTCATAGAGAGCGAGGCCCGTCAGGATCTCGACCCCGATCAGCAGGTAGATGACGAAATACGACAGCGCGGCAAGAGGATTGTGGCCCACGCTCATGCCAGGATCGAATCGCAGGAAGGAGTAAAACTCGAGCATGTCTCCGATGCCCCGCCATTGCTCGCGGCGGATAGGAATGTAAGCAGACCACCTCGACCAGAAATTACCCCTGAAAAACCAGTAGAGCCGTAGAATGAACGCTGCGATCAGCACGAACCCTGAGACCACGTGAGCGAATCGCATCTTCGCCATCACGAAAGCCGCGCTACCAGAAGAGACCAGAAATGGGCGGTGGATATAAAAGCCGGTGAAGGAAAGCGAGACAAAGGCAAAGAAAATCAACCAATGCGCTACGCGAACTGGCTTCTCCCAGACGTAGGTACGGACCAGTTCCGTTTTCGAAAGGCGTGACAAGCCCGACGCTGGCGACTTGGTTCTCCGCACCGCTGTTTCCTATCTCGTCCCGGCGCGATGACCAAGCGCAGGAGCGGACTCTGGTTAAGGTTTCTCCGGTGGTCCTTCGCGCTCTATCAGGCTGTCTCCCCGGGCGATCTCGGTTGGGCCGCCGCGCGGCTCCTCTCCGTGTGGGCGCATCTGCGCTCGGCCCATGCTGGCGATCCCGTGCAAGCCCACAGCGGTTGCCATGCCGGCCGTCAAATAAAGACCGAGCTTCCCCGCGTCGACGTCCACGCCGAATCCCGGCACCGATGGCAGCCGCTTGTAAAAGGGTGACTTTGTATCCCAGAAGCGATACGAAGCGCAGGCAATGCATCCATGGCCGGACTTTACGGGCCAACTTGTTCCATCGTTCCAGCGGACGGTGGGGCAGTTGTAAGTAGCTTCGGGCCCTTTGCAGCCCATTTTGTAGAGGCAATAACCTTTACGGTGTCCCTCGTCTCCCCACTCCTCCACAAAGCGGCCCGCATCATAGTGAGCACGCCGCTCACATTGGTCGTGGATGATATTTCCGTACGCGAAAAGCGGGCGGTTGTACTGGTCAAGGGCGGGAAAGTCGTGGAACGTCAAATAATGCACAAGGACCGCCGCGGTATTGGCCGGATTGTGAGGACAACCGCCCAAGTTGATCACCTTCACGCCGGGCACCGCCTCCTGCAAGCCCACCGCGCCGGTCGGATTTGGGTTCGATCGGACCAAACCTCCATCCCAGGCGCACGCACCAACCGCGATGTTGATTGCCGAATTGGTGCAAACGTGGTTAGCGATTTCGAGAGCGGTTTTGCCGGCAATCGTGCAGTACACACCACCGTCCGCCGTTGGAATCGCACCTTCCACAACGGCGATGTACTCGCCCTTATGCTCCTGAACGACTCGTTCGAGGGCCGCTTCAGCCTGTTTGCCCGCGCCCGCCATAATCAGTTCGTGGTATTCCCAAGAAAGAAGGTCAAGCACGAACTCAGTGACTGTGGGGTTGCTGGTGCGCAGCATCGATTCCGAGTTGCCAGCGCAATCCTGAAATTCGAGCCAGACCAGCACGGGACGTTTCGCCTGACTGAGGGCCGTTTCGACCGCCGAAAGGTATCGCGGTGGGAGTGCCAGCGTGGCGACCATCAACTGGCAGAACTTGATAAACTCGCGGCGCGACACGCCGCGAGACTTCAAAGCTTGAGGCAGTGGGTTGCGCAGTATTGCCATATTCGCACTGCACCTTTTCTAAACCTCTATCCGCGTCCCGTCCGTAACCGCGATCACACGATGCTGTGAGTTGCGGCCGACCTCCTAAAAAGTATGCGGGTTAAATCGAAGGAGATACTGTTGCCGGTGGCTCAACAAAACGAACGGCTTCGCTTCGCGCCAGAATTGGTTGTCCACCAAGACACTCACCCGATTTTGGACAGTCTGTGCAGCGAGGTGAAGGCAGCGATTCTGGGTTCAAGCGCGGCTCGGCGCCGAGCCAGTAAAGTCCATTCGCCATCACACAAAACCCGGTTGCCGCAAACCACACCATTGCTCCGCCAACGAAGGCCGTAAATGCAGTCGCCCATGGGCTGTAGGTGAGCACGATTATCGACGCGACGGATATGTTGATTCCAACTGCAAGGTAGATGCGGCGCTCCAGATACCAACTGTCTGTCTGCATGAAATAAAATTTCCAGCGCGTCGATTTGTCTGACCCGAGCATCGGACTGAAGCCAACCAAACGCAGGACATTCCCAACGGGGCAAAACCCAGTAAAGGCGACGTTGATGGAAACGAGCCCCGTAGCGATAACGCCCAAGATCCACAGCCGATTCACCAACAATGCCATCGCCGTGCTCGCCAAGAGAACCACTCCGGCGATCAACCAGACGGTACGCTCGATGTACCACCGGTCGGTGGGGACCATATAAACCTTCATCGTCAGTCCTCCTTTTGTCGTAAGTGTTCCTGTGAAACCACTCGTTCGAAGACCTCTCCGGTATGTTTGCCAGCGCCCGCCATGATCAGTGAGTGGTGTTCCCAGGAGAGATACAGCACGGATTAATTGGCTCTCGTATTGTTGGTGCGCAGCATCGATTCCGAGGTGCCCGGACAATCTTGAGAGTCGAGCCAAACCAGGACCGTGCTCGTCGTCTGACTGAGAGATTGTCGACTGTCGAACAGGTACCGCGTTGGGAGTGCCCGCGCGATACCTGGCAGAACTTGATAAACTCGCGGCGTGACACCCCGCGAGACCTCAACGCTTGAGGCAGTGGGTTGCGGAGTATTGCCATATTCGCACCTCTCACGGTAAATAGAAATGTTTAGGACATCCGGCCATCGTCTGTCTGTCCCAAATAGGACACCCTTACGGTGCCTCATGGAGTGGTCGCGTCGGAATGCTGGGACCATGAGTGGACGTTAAACGAGGTGAGTCACAATTACTCGTGCAGGACGACGCTGAGAAGCGAGCTGTTCACCTGCAACCCCAACCCGCCCTTGTAATCGATGAAGCCGAGCTTTCTAAACTTGTTCATGAAGTAATTCACTCGCTGACGGGTGGTACCAACCATTTCCGCCAGAGCCTCCTGACTCACGCTTGGAATCACTTTTTCAGGCTTGTCCTTCTTGCCGAAACGTGACAGTAACAAGAGCGCTCGTGCCAGCCGCTTTTCGCTCGAATTGAATAGTTGATCGACCAGATCTGCTTGCGTCCGATTGTGTCGTTCGACCATGTACCCAATAAACACGTCGGCCAACCTCTGTTCCTTGTGAAGCGTACGCAGCATCGAGAGCCACGTCGATGAACACAAGGTGTCAACCAATGCCGCCAATCAAGACAAGTGCACGCCGGAGCATAGCTGCGGCGCACATGAGGCGAATCACGTTCACAGTCCAAACTGTGGTCATGAGCGTATGCCGCACGGGGATCATGTGGATTATCTTGTGAAGGGCCATTTGCATCATCCCCACGGGAAGCACTGCGACGACCACGGCAAGTTGGAAGCGGCGGCATAACTCTTTAAACAAAGTTGCTCCTTATGGGCGATTTCCACTGTTGCTTGAAGCTTTGTTTTGGCTCAGCGTGAAATGGAGGAGTGGCGCTCTCCGACTCACGGTGCTGACCTCGTCACGTCGATGCGTGACGTGCGTTACAGCAAGCCGCAATGCAAAGGAAGATGTTCGTCAGCATCCGAGCGTGATGGAGGTCTTGAAATGCTCGGCAAGTGCACCAACCCTTCGTGTTCCGCCTCGTTTCCCTCTCTAAAGAGGGCAGACTCTTTCGTCGAGACCAATCCGCGGCGCGTCCTCTATGCCATTTTTTCCGGAACCCGAGCTGCCGCGTTTTTCTTCTCGCACGTTACCCAGGATGCGAATGGCTGATTCAACATGGGGAACCAGCATTTATAAACACTATGGTTACACCCCATACTGGGAAGACGTGTCCGGCAAGAAAAGCACGGCTACCAAAACCGCCGCTTAAGCAAAAGATCGGGCCGCCTGGGCTTAACCGGACGGCCCATTTTCATCAGCGTGTCGTCCTTACAGTTTCAGCAATCTGTCAAAAAGAACGATAACGCTGTAAGGCAAGCCGCGGTTCAGCGCCGGCGGCTTTGACGCTCAAACTCACCTCGACGTTTGTCGGAGTGACGGCTCGATGGCAATCGAGCCGCCCCGACGCCTAAGCGTCGTACCTTCTGCTGGAGCAAAGAAGCAAGAGGACCGTCAATGGGCCGGGAACAAGTCAGTCTTTTTTGACGAATGCGGCGCATACGCGTTACGTTGCTGGACATAATGATTAATAACGGCTAAAGCGATAAGCCGGATTTACAATCGCGAACCGCCCGGGACGCTTATCACTGGTAGTGCTCCCTGTGGAGAGACTTCGACGTTCGCGTCTTCTCGATGCTTGTCGGCCAGCTCCGAGTCCGTTTGAGTGCCGCCGGGTACGCTTAGGACTGGCAGCGCTCCCTGCGGAGAGACTTCGACCTTCGTGTCGCTCTTGTCGGCCGGTTGTGAGCCCGCTTGAGTACCGCCGGGGACGCTTAGGACGGCTAGCGAGGCGCCGCTTAGCACCTGCCGGGCTGCTTTCGCGCGACGATGATCCGGAATTTGTTTTGTTTCTTTGGACATGTTTTTGTGCTCTTTTGAATTTTTCTCTAGGGCTCCCATAGAGGTTCGGTCACTTCCCTCAATAATACTGTGCAGTATGGCTCACTTCATGAGCCGTCCGGCCCCATAGCGACGACATCACTTTCGCCGATGCATGCCCCGCTTGTGGTCCGTAAAACGATTTCCACAAGGCATTTCCCTGAAAGACCGTAAATCACAAAGAGCTTAGTCGCCCATCAAAAGCCCCGGAACGAAGCACCTTTACTCAGGGCCGGTTTCATTGCCGTCGAGTTCTAAATAAATGCATCTGTTTGCGCCCTGTTCACAATTGACCAGATTCCTCGTCGTATTTTGCTTGATAGTAAGGGAAATTTAAGAAAATCGAGCGGAGGGATGGACAATGAGCGCAACAGCCGTTGAGAAAATAACGCACCCGCCAAACGAACCGCGCGGCCCTGTCCGCCTGATACCCTCACCCAAGAAAAGGCATCTGCTGCGATGGAGTTTATTTGTAGCGATCGCATGCGGAATCGTTCTGACAGTTCTCCTTGGCGTAGTGCAAAAATTTCTTTGGATGCGGGAACTCAATTACGTGGGCATATTCTGGACCCTTCTGTCGGTCAAGTGGGGAATGTTTGGCGTCGCCTTGGTCTGTGCGCTTCTATATCTGGGAATCAATCTGCGCTTTGCAGCCAGGAGCGTCGGCAGTTCACGGGTGCGCGGGCCTTCCCTCAGGGTTGCTACTGCCTCTCCCTCCGGCGAGGTTGTCGCTGCGTCCTCCGATGCAGGCAGAAGAATCAACTTCGATCTAAGCCCGAAGGTACTGGTGTTGGCCATCGGTGTGGCCCTCATGTTCGCCTCGTTGATATTTGCGGCTGGAGTTTCGAGTCAATGGGACACCTATCTCCGCTTTCGTTACGGCGGATCGTTCGGCGTGGCCGACCCGCTCTTCGGGGTCGATCTGGGCTTCTACTTCTTCCGGCTTCCCTTCTACGAGTTACTGCAGAGTAGTCTCACCTTTCTGACTGTGGCCGCTCTTTTGATACTTGGTTTTGTTTCCTTCCTTGGCCTGCGCCAATCCAAACCCGGCCAGAAATTCACAATCGGTGACAATACAGCTCGACATCTCGTCGTGCTTCTCTTCATTTTGGCTGCCACTGTCGGGTGGGGCTTTTATCTGGATCACTATGAGCTCGTCTATTCAACCCTCGGGGTTGTCTACGGAGCTGGCTATGCAGCGGCTCACGTGACCAGGATCGCTCTTTGGATTATGGTCGGCGCCTCCGTGCTCGCATGTGCGCTTCTCGTGCTCGCTTTATTCCGTCGTCCGCGATTCAAAGCGTTGGCCACCGGCATCGGCATTTATGCGGTACTTTATCTCGTCGGAGTACTGGCGTTGCCTCTCCTGTTTCAGAAGTTCGTCGTTCAACCCAGCGAGCTAAGCCTTGAAACACCCTACCTGACACACTACATAAAGTTCACTCGAGAGGCTTATAACCTGGACGGAATCCAGGAAACCGCTTATCCAGCTCTCACCGATCTGACTTCAGACGTGCTAGCTAGAAATCAGGACACGATCCAGAATATCCGCCTCTGGGATTCGCGGCCTTTGCTTCAGACCTATCAGCAAACCCAGGCGATCCGTCTCTACTACCAGTTCTATAACGTGGATGTCGATCGCTACCATCTGGCAGATGGTTATCATCAGGTGATGCTCGCGTCCAGGGAACTCGCCTCGCAACTACCCGCACAGGCGCAAACGTGGGTCAACGAAGACCTGCAATTCACTCATGGCTATGGCCTAGTCATGAACTTTGTATCGAAGACCGAAGAGGGAGGTTTTCCGCAGTATCTTATTAAGAATATCCCTCCCGAATCTCAGTATACCCGCCTGAATATCTCTCAGCCCGCTATCTACTACGGAGAGGTGACGCCGGGCTATAAGATCGTGGCGACCGGGATTAAAGAGTTTGATTATCCCAAGGGCAATGAGAATGTTTATACGAGTTACCAGGGGAAGGGCGGAATTCCGCTAGACAGCATCTGGAAAAGGCTTATGTTTTCCTGGACGCAGACCGACATCAATATCCTGCTCACTTCTTACCTGAGGCCGCAAAGCAAAATCCAGATTTGGAGAAGCGTCCAAGAACGGGTTTCACAAGTCGCGCCCTTTCTGCTTCTCGACAAGGATCCGTATGCCGTAGTGAGCGAAGGGAAGCAGTATTGGATTCAGGACGCTTATACCACCTCGGATCGCTTTCCCTACTCACAGCCGCAAACCAGTAGTTCGGCCGAGGACTTAAACTACATCCGCAATTCCGTAAAGGCCGTGGTGGACATGTATGACGGAACAGTATCGCTCTACATTATGGATCCAAAAGACCCCGTTCTCGGACTGTACCGGCGCGCCTTTCCGGGTGTCTTCAAGGATTTGAGTGAGCTTTCAGCCGATTTGAAGAGCCATCTACGTTACCCGCAGGATTTGTTCGCCATCCAGGCGGCTCAATACGAGACCTTCCATATGACCGACCCGCAGGTCTTCTATAACCGCGAAGATCTCTGGGTGCCACCGCAGGAGAAGTACGATGGCGCGGTCAACCCGATGGAGCCTTATTACATATTGATGAAATTGCCGGGAAGCAATCAACTCGAATACCTCATCATGACTCCGTTCACACCGCAGAAGCGTGACAATATGATCGCTTGGTTAGCCGCCCGTTGCGATTTTCCCGACTATGGAAGAATGCTGTTCTACGAGCTGCCGAAGGAAAAGCTGATCTACGGACCAAACCAGATCAGTGCCATGATCGACCAGAGCACAACTATATCTCAGCAACTTACGCTGTGGGACCAGAAAGGATCGAATGTAATTCGCGGGAAGCTCATTGTGATTCCGATCGAGAACTCCTTTCTCTATGTGGTTCCACTCTATCTCAAGGCACAAGGCACAAACTTCCCACAACTGAAACGCGTGATCGTGGCAACCGGCGATAAAGTCGTGATGGAACCCACGCTCGACGAGTCGCTGAGCGCCTTGTTCGGAACACTACCTGGCCAGCCGTTGCAACCGGGGCAAACGAGCGGGCCCCAAGGACTCTTGCCAAAAGCAGCGCTGGACCAAGCCAGGGCCCAGCTTGCGGAAGCGCAGAAAGCCATCAATTCGCTCAAAGGCCTGCTGGCTACGCCGGTTCGATAGGCGGGGCACACGAAGCTGAAATGCCGATGAGACAACAAACGAAGGACAATGTGCGCTGAGCTGAAAGTTGAAGATAATTCTCGGGAGGTTCCATGGTGACACGTAGATCGCGTGACAACGAAGCGCAGCTTGATGAACTAGGAAGCGATCCCGGGCAAGTAGGCTCGGATAGCGCTGGGCAATCAGGGGATACTCAGGGCCTCTCGCAAGTCGCAGATGCTGCGGACGAAAGCGTCGAAGAACTCGCCGATACTGATCAAGCATACGAAGCGGAGGCCGTCAGCGGCGTCGAGGATGCTGCTGACCACCCTGAGAGGCCTGTACGCACCAGTGAGGATCGTGCCCGGTCAAATTACATTCCGCCGGAGGGCGGACAATAGCGGTCAGCGCCCCGGAGGGGCAACCGGCACTTTCTGAGGGTTTAGTCGATGGTTTCCTAGCGCGCCCTCGCGGCTCAGATCTTGGTCTTACACCAGGTAAGTAGCGCCCGAGGTTGGCAACCGGTCGCAACCTTCCCCGAATCCGCAGGTGCGCTCTTATGGTCCGCCCTGCGTCATCCGCTGCGATAGTTCCTGCCATTTTGTGCTTTGCTCCACTTTTGAAAGAATGGGTTGTATCTCGGAAACGACAGCGGCATCCCCTTTTGCCAAATCGGTTATGATTCGATCACGCATCGATAGAATTCCACCGAGCAGAGTGCGCAGGGCTTCATCTTGGGTGCTGTTCGCAAGGCGCTGGGCCTGGTCAAAGAAACGGTTGGCATCATCTCCCGAAGTTCCGTAATTCTTTTGCGTTGCCTCCAAGTACATCAGCGTGGCTGCATCGCGAAGCTGAGACAGTTGTTCAGAGAGCTGACATGCTTCAATCTGGGCCGTCGACGCTGACACTTTCTGCTCTAACCGGTTTGCTTTGGAATGTTGCGGAATGAACCCGGCAAGAAAACCTGCAATGAGCAGAATCGGCCAGACAATAAGATTGTTTCGCATAAGCCTTCCTCGCGTTACGCTTCCGGTCGTTAAAATCCGCTCGTCCCATTATTCGGAGGCCTCTCAAGTTTTCAGGGCGAGATGGAGCCGTGCTGGTTGCGCCAGCCTCCTCTAAAGAAGCGGTGACGCACCATGTTGTGGGCAAGCAGAAAAAAGAGGACTGCCAAGACAAGGAACTTTCCAATTTCCAACCAGATGGAATTTCGTTCTTCAGGCCCCGTTGTATCCAAATCAGTTGTCATCAGAGCCGCCTCCATACCAGCTTGGGTGCTTGCGATAATGAAATTGATCCCTCGAACCTTCGACTAGGGCCGCATTCTCTTGCGGCTGGTGGCAGGCTTGGTGGCACCTGTAGTTCGGCACGCGACCGCAATACCTACAGCACGTGAGCACGAGAAACAATGCCCTCAATGCGTCCGTCCGACATCACGGGGGATTTGATTGCCATCCTCCCGCCCCATGATCTCGAATCGCTGGCGCGCCGCTAGAAACCCCAAAAATGACGATCGACCCAGGGCATCAGTGAACGCCCTTTCTCCACGACCTACTTGGCAGCAGTCACTGTCTTCACCGAAATGATGGTCCCGTCGGCCGTGCCTGTGACTTTAGCCTGCTCCCAAGCCAGCTTGTTGAGGGTGTCTAGCGTGGCTTGATCCGAAGTGTCAAGGATATAGACCTTGTCGCCGACAACCAAGGCATACTTGGCGCCCTTCTGCACGCAGGCACGAACGCAGGCTGCGGGGGCAAGCCCCTCTGTGTGCTTGGCGCCGCACATGGCGTCGCTGACTTTTCCAATAAAGGTCTGGGTCGTGGCCGCGGCCATAGTGGGCACAACAGCCAATCCGGCGCTCAGCACCACTGTCGCTATCAAACCTTGCAACATCCGCAAACGAGACATAAATCCTCCTGTGTACTCAGAGACCTCTTCTATGCGCTCCGGCCATGATTTACAAAGTATTGAGTAACCAAGGAACGCCTGTCTGGTCAGAATGGAACACTCCAGCAGGATTTGCCATGGGCGCGCGCTGGGTGAGGAGTTGGCGGCTAGCTCATCTTTCAGCGGCGGCTGCTTCAATTGGCGCAGTTTTGTGATAGCCGGAATAAGTTTCGTCGGCTTGCGACTTTCGGGTGAACAAGAAGAGTATTTTGGCCCGCGATTTCATTGCAAAATGCTTTGGAAGCCAGATGTTGTCTGCCAGAGGCATCTTCTCCAGTTCGAAGTGTGTACCCGGCTCGACCTCGGCGAGAAAACCTCCGATTGAAACCGGGCGTATGACTGTGGCTTCGACCTTGACCCACTGGAATGTCTTTTTGTCGATCCAAAGTTTGCCCTCCATGCCCGTCAACACCTTGGCCTCGGCATTGGGAGGCTTATAGCCGGGACGGGGTGTCGCTTTGAGCACATAAACGTCTTGCGAACCCAGTCTTTGTTCTCCCACCAGCTTGAAGTCGAGGGCCTTTGTCAATTGTTCCATCATGAGGTCATCGCCCTCGCGCCCCTTTTCATACTTTGCGATCCGCTGTCTCCTTCCTTGCGGAGATTCCTTCTGGCGTTCAACGACGGTCGTCGCCAGCTTTTGTTGTTCGCCTGCCTGCTGTTCTGATGACAGCGGCTTGCCGTTGACGGCTACGAGTCGCTCATAAGGAGAGCCCAAGATCATGAGTTCCTCGTATGTCCTGGTTCCTCCACCTTGTTGCCGGTCACGCTCGATATAATCATAATCAGGAGCGGCCTTCCAATCCGCCGCGTTGGCCCCGACTGAACGTTGGATGATGGTCTCGACGTCATGTTGGGCAAAGGAAGCGGCGGCCAGCACCGCAACAAGAACGACCTGCTTCATCATGCTCTTCATCTGTTCCCCAATTCACTGCATCGCGCTCTTGGCGTGTCTAAGCGCTAATTGAACATTGACCAAGATTGGCGTTGTGATTAACTTCGCCATCAAACTCAATCTCAGCGGACCTGCGATTGTGTGTACCGAACCAGCGTCGGGCCTGAAGCGTCCGCCCAGTGCATCGTTCCAGGCACTTCTGATAAACGAAATCGGTTCTCCGGTTCTGCAGCCAGCGCTCTCGTTTTGCCTCGGGCAGGATTCCAAGCGGTCATCGATTCACCAGCCAGTTCTGGCCTTTCTCGAAACAATAGGCGGCTTTCATGACAGTACTACGTTGCCGTTCCCAGATGATACTTCGTTAACCAGAAAAATGACGAAATCAATGACCGATATCGGATCATAAGAGAAACATGAAAACCCTCAAACCATGCTTATCCGCGCTCATGATTACTTCGTAGCTCGACCCAAGGAGCCATTGTCAGAGATACACGGATATCTATCTGCAAGCCAATCCGTCGCGGGCTATTTCGGTTGATGTAAAGTGCTCGAATAACGCTGACAACCACACCTCAGTAGTAAGCGTTAGAGGAAACACACGGTTGACAGCAAACGTCAGAGGAAGCACAGGGTTGATGGGTCGAGTCCGCAGCCAGCGCCAAAAACGCGCTGGTCTAAAGGGGGACCGGCTTTCCATAAGGCTACTGGCCCAGCCTCGGCCGACGCGGATTATTGTGACGCCAAGAAAGCCGCGACAGCGCGGATTTGCTCTGTGTCGAGTCGCTTCGCGATGGAAGTCATTTCGGAGGCGGGTGCGCGATCCCCGGCGCGAAAGCGCAGTAGCTGGTTGGCCAGGTAACTGCTGTTCTGGCCTGCAAGACGAGGAGCTGTACCTCCGACACCATTGGTCCCGTGACAGCTATCGCATTTATGCGCTTTGAAGATCGCTCCCCCGTTTAACTTCGACGGTACGGCGGTTGCATCTGGTTCCGCTTTGGCCGGCGCAGGTGAGGGCGACCCGGAAGGTGCCGCTGCGGGGGCAGGCGAAGTTCCTCCGAGGCTGACCAAGTAGGAAACCAGAGCTGTCATGTCGGCAGCACTCAACGTCAAGGGGACCATGCCGGCAGCCTTCGTGTTGGCCCTCGGTGAATTCAGAAGTGCTGTCAATTGAGCAGGCGGATATTGAGTGGTGATATGAGTCAGCGATGGGCCTATGGCGCCGCCTCCGCTCTCTCCATGGCATCCACTGCAACCGTGAGAATCGAAAATGCCCTTCCCCTCGGCCACGGTTGGATCAGGCGAAGTTGACGTAACACTGGATTCTCCGTAGTGCTGGACTGAGGATTTTTCGGGATCTGCGCAGACTCGTGAGCAGCCCCGAGTACGTCAACGACGAGGAGCGCGGCGGATGCCTCATCCCGATGATGATGCTCTGCCACGAGCACAATGAAGACCCGGAGATGCGCCCATCCCAGAGAAGCGCGAAGAAGTCATCGTGCACATGGCGGGTGGGCTTTTGACCTGCGGTTTTCCCGCACTGATTGCGACCGAGCACTGGGCCGCGGCGATCTTTCGCCTTAGCCGCGAATGGCAACGTCTGCGTCTTTCTTCCAGGGCCTTCTACCAGCCTGCAAGCCGCCGCCGCCGGTGGAAACGCACAGCATAGATTCCCAGATTGACGACACAGACGGCGACACCGAAGCCGGTGACTAAACCAGACGGGACATTCGGATACACCAGGGCATCGAGATAGTGCAGCAGGAATCCACCCTGGTATGGGGCAACGCCCGCCCCAGCCTCCAGCCAGTTTTCGGCCCACGTCAGCGGGCAGTTCCAGGGCAGGATTTCGATCAGCATGCCCCAGATCAGGGAGCCAACGTGTAACCAGCGCAAGACCGGACGACGGCGCGTAACCGTGGCGCCGAACACGACCCATAGGATGAACAGCAAGTGTAGCGCCAGGATCGCGGCTGCCAATGCGGAATACACGTCATCATTCCTATGGCGCCTTCTTTTGCTGTGCTCTCGTCTTAGCCCAGCGAGCGCTCTGCCGCGGCAATCCTAGTTGTGTGCGGCTCGGCTCATCGTACGCATTCTCGTCAATGCTGCCGCCCGTCTGGTTTCGCCCTCGTCTGGACAGTTCCCGTGGAATGCCGTCCAGCCAGCTTCCCAGGTAGTCTAGCTCACCCACTGCGAACCGCGTAACGCCGGATACTTGAGCCGGGATCAACGGACTTACGATTCCAGGGTGGGCCAAATGAAATGACCACAGGTGGGCGAAATCAAATCAAGTTGTCAAACGCACTACTACTTCACCATGGCATGGTGCTCGCCGTATTCTTGATTCTATTGGCCTTCCTCTTGCTCTGATGTGCTGAGTTTGTTGAAGCTGTCGATGACGGAATTAGCCTTCGAGCCGGTGCCGGAGTGGGTCCGGATGCCTTGCAGGAGACCGATTTTCAGCGGATTTGGCTGCCAGGAGGGGGTCAAGGTCGGCTGGGGCGTTTCAGAGGCGCGGGAAGCCTTTGTGGCCAGCCTAGTGACCGTGTAGACGAAAAGGCTCAACATCATCTCACGAGCGGTACGGGTTTGAGAGCGCCGTTTATCGTTTCTTAGAGACCTGCTTTGGTGGCACATTCGTTGTCCAGAGGGCAGGAGAAGCGTATGATGCGGGACTGAGGTCTAAAGCGGAAATTCCGGCTCAGGAGGTCGTTATGAAACTTTCAGTCGTAGCGGGTTTAATGCTCTGTAGCGTGCTTTTGTTTGCTCAGGGCGTTAAGACCGAAGAAGCTCCCAAAGTTCACAGCATGACCGGCTGTTTGAAGGCAGGACCCACAACCGGTTCTTACATGCTCACCGATCTGGCAAAGGGACCGAAGACGGTGGGAATTGTGTCGTCGACTGCGAATCTAGCCCCACACGTCGGCCATAAGGTGGAAATCACCGGTACGGCAGTTCCCGAGGAAGAAGCGATGAAGGAAAACAAGGACGTGCCGAAGGCCCCTCACTATATGAAGGTGACCGCGATGAAACATATCTCGGCCACCTGCCCTTAGAAGCAACCTGCAATTTTTCGAGACCCGTTCTGTTTCTGGAGACGTGACGTGTACCAGCGCAGCAAGCCGGTGCGCTGCTCAATGTCGCCCTGACTGAGGTTCTTAGCTTCACGGATTTCACAGAGTCTCTGCCCTACGAGCATGGAATGTTGCTGCATCCGGTCCTTTGACAGTCTACAACTGCAATCACATCGTAGCCCTTCATCTCCAGGATTTGTTCAGTCCATTGTGAACGCTAGGGACTGCGCCTAGAAGGCCATGGCGACGCATGAACTTTCGTGCTCCACCCGGTCCCCCAAAACTCAGATTGAGCAGTCAGCATCTCACGATATAATGTTCCCACCTCAATGATCTCTGGCCGCGTCACGTGCGAACTGGCTGTGGTGGCAGTTCTCTGCGTTCTGATGATTTTTCTCTTTCCGTCCGTGCAGGGTTCGTATTCCATGGTACATGGACCGGTTACCGCACTTCTGGCGGCGCGAGCGGCGGTCCGCTTGCGCATCGCCATCGCGCAGGGCGCGTTGACATCTCTGGGAAATCGTCTGATTTCACCACAAGTGGTTCTGTCTTGGATATCAGTGCCGAACGCGGAATTTCAGTTGCTCAGCTTGCCACGTTACAACTCCATCCTCCGTTGCTGATTTTTCTCACGCTGTCGTTCTAGAACCGTCAATCTCCGCCACAGTTACCGGACGGATATGGTTCTGCTTGGCTATTTCTTCTTCTTCCTATGCTCGACGGAGGTTGTCAAGCAAGTCTTTGCTTCAAGCGAACTCAACATTTCTTCTAGTGAGACGGAAGAAAGGATAAGGACTAAATAATATGACGCAGAAAAGAAGAAAGACATTTGCATTACTAGCCTCTCTTGCGGTCGTGTTGTCACTGGCAGGATGCCACAAGAAGGCAGCAAAAGTGACGCCGCCACCTCCGCCCGCAGCCGCACCGGTCGCGCCGACAGCCACTCTCGCCGCGAACCCCAATGTGATTCAGCAGGGCCAGTCAACCGTGCTAACGTGGCAAACCAGCAATGCCAACGAAATTGCCATCGCTGGACTCGGTACGCAGTCGCCGTCCGGTTCCCGGTCGATCACGCCGAGTGAATCCACTACCTACACCCTGGTCGCAAAGGGGCCGGGAGGAACGAAGGACGTCTCTGCCCGCGTCACGGTAAACGCGCCCATCGCCAAGGCAACACCTTCACCCACGGACGAGGAATTGTTCAGCAAGAACGTCAAAGACGTTTTTTTCAATTACGACAAATCCGCCATCCGCCCCGACCAAACGTCAACGGTCGAAAATGACGCAGCCTTCCTCTCGCAGCATGCGAGCGTTAAGGTTCTCATCGAAGGACACTGTGACGACCGCGGATCCGAGGAATACAACATTGCCCTCGGAGCCAGTCGCGCGGAATCGGTGAAGCAATCGCTCTTGCAGCATGGGATCTCCACAGAGCGCATCAAGACCATCAGCTACGGCAAGGAAAAGCCGTTCTGCACCCAGGACAACGAACAATGCTGGCAGCAGAATAGGGTCGACCACTTTGTGTTCGAACACTGAGGGGTCCGAGGAGGCGGCCTGATTGTCGGCCGCCTCTCCTCCCCCGCAACTCGCGTGGCATCGGTTGAGATTTCTATGTACCGCCTGAGCCTGAAGTCAGATCGCCGCAACTCGGCGGCAACAGCGGGAGGTGGACTTGCTGCTTTTGAGATTGGCCGCTACGTGCTCGCTCAGCGCTACCTTCAGGCTTCTGTGTCTGCCAATTCCAGCGACGCGCAGAGCGCCGTCCGTCTCAAAGCCATGGAATTCGTACTGCAGATGGATCCGTTTCGGCGACAGAGCTCGGTCGCCCAGCGCAAAGGAAAAGTTATATTGAAAAGGAACCTATCTTTTATGGGGCTCTTGGCGTTCATTCTTCTGGTATCGGGCTATGCCCAACACCTCCAAGATGGACCTAATCAGGAGGGGATCAGACCGAATGTACCGCCTCTACTCCAGAACAAGGCCGCTTATGATAAGAGGGGAACTATTGACACAGATGGGGAGGTCCATGTGGGCCACCAGATGCTCCCCGTGATGGTCGTTACTACCCCACAGTGCCCGTTCGTCGATATCCCGAACCACCCCGGAGAAATCAAAACGAGCGACAAATTCAACTGCGACCCCCTTGCTTTCGTTCAACGCGCAGTGAAGGTGGAAGGCAGACGATTGGACCGCCGTCCAAAGACGGTCACGTTTCCGTACCGCCTGACCTTCTGGCATAAGCATCCAGTGTTTTGCGTTCCGTTTGATGACCAGAACCAGAAGTTGAAGCCAGGAACGGGAGAGGCGTGTTACTTCAGAGACATTGAAAGATTGCATGTCGAGATCCCTTAGCCACCACCCATCGCGCAAGCTGTCTCCGATAAGCGGACGCGCTCGCCTTCTTTCTAAAATGGACAGAGGGAGCTAGTTATGAAAGTCAACACCAAAGCTCTGGCACTGGCGTCGGCAATCCTGTGGGGATTGGTGATGCTGCTGATGAGTCTAGCCAACTTGACTTGGGGAAGCTACACTCAATTCCTCCAGATAATGTCGTCGGTGTACCCGGGCTACCATGCGACTCGGAGCATCGCAGAATCGGTGGCGCTGTCTTTGCTGGGCTCTACAATCAGTTTGCCGAGCTCGGCGTCTGAACAACAAAGGCGGATTCGAGAAGAACGACGTAGAGCGGATCCCGAATGGAAGGCGTGGGATATGCCACGATTCAGGACGTGCTCGCCAGCGTGCAGTTCCCAATATACTTTCTGGTTCTCCTGTTTGTAGCGAAGCTGCTCGCCACCTCTCTGACACTTGGCTCGGGGGCGTCGGGCGGCGGCGCATACGGAGTCGTGCTTCACCGGCTGTTCCCCGCGCTTGACATTAGTGCACCCGCGTTTGCCGTCGCGGGAATAGCTGGAGTAGTAGGTGGGGCGACGGGAGCAGCCATGGCTGCGATCGTGATGATTTTCGAAATGACGCGCGACTACACGGTCACCCGCAGAAGATCTGGCGTTTCATTGCGAGGCGTCATGCAATCGATGAGCGTTACCGATCCGCTTTCCGTCTCAAATTCGGTCTCGAGAATAAGCGTTCCCTCGCGATAGCGGCGGCGAATGCTCCGGATCTGCCGCCGAACTTGACCGCCAGGGAGTGAAAGTGATTGCCGTTCCGAAAACCATGGATAACGATGTTCGCAACACCGAGTATTGCATCGGTTCCGAGGGTGAGATGGACCAACGCCCGTTGTCAGCAGTTCCGAGCAGCGCCGCGAAACAGGCGGGAAAAACCACGCTCCGGGTTTTTCGATCGTGTCCGAGGAATCCGAGAATTTTTTTTCTCCTGAAAAGACGCTTACAGATACGTTTTTATTCTTGATTTCGGGATTCAATTCAACGAAGAAGCCATAAATAGAATTTGCGAGAATCTTGAGCCAGTAATAGAGCGCTTCGGCCGATTTGTGCAGCTTGCGCTGTTCGATTACCTTGCGAAAAATATCGTCCTCGTACGGATCAATGTCAACCATGCCGCGAAGGTTTACACTTCGCATTTCAGCTTGCTTGCCGTGCGGCACCATTCGGACGGCACGGATGACGCGCGGCGCTCTGCCGGTTCGGATTACGGGTGCGATCAGGTCGGGCCAGGAAACCATATTGGCGTGTCAGAGGTGAGATGGTTGTTCCCGATATTCTGGGTGACATCGTTGTACACGGTACGCACGGGCAGGATGTCGTCATCCGGTTTCACGAGGGCAAAGAAACGGTAGCGTTCCCAGACCGCAAGCTTAAAGCAACCTTTAAGAGTGATGCGTTTCAGAAGTCTCCGTACATTTTCGGTATCGTCGTCAAAGCTCACACTTTTGGCTGTCAGAACATCGAACAGACCAACATCAAGTCGGCCCTGAAACCGCTTCTCTAAGCGTCGGCGGATTTTGCAACATCAAGGCCCCCTCCTTGGTTCACAAGGTATACTGGCTGACCATCGTCCGCCGAGGCGAAATAGGGGGCGAAAGGTCGCGAAAAACGAGGGCGAGGACTTCACCCTTTTGGAACGCTGGGCTGGGAGTTCCCCTCAGATTGCCATTTGGAGACTTCTTGGTGTCGCGGTGATCACGGAACCAGTACGATTTTTCCCGCGAGTCCGCCTCTCTCAAAGACGCGATGCGCCTCCTGAATTTCCTGCAACTTCATCGTGCGAGCAATCGGAATGGAGAATTCATGGCGAGCAGCATCGTCAGCCAATTGATGCAGCCGTGAGGCGTCCGGCTGCGCCATGAACGCTTCGACGTGGATGTCGTATTTGTCGGTTCCCTCTGGTTGTCCGAGCACTGAACCAAGCACGCCGCCCTTGCGGATCGTTTTCAACAGCCGTTGGATGGTTGCGCCGCCAATCGTATCGGCGAGGGCGTCGAGATCGTGCAGTTGTCCAATCTCTTCTTCGCTGTCGATGGCAACAACTCCGTCAACCTCTAACTTCGACGCTTCTTCTTTCTCCTTTGCCCGCACACCAGCCAACACACGCGCTCCGTGCTTCCGAGCCACATGCGCCGCCGTTCGTCCTACGCCTCCCAATGCTCCGGTGACGAGCACAGGGTGACCCGCTTTGGGTTTCACCGCCCGTTCGATCAATTGAGCACCGGTGGTGGTGACCAGAGGAAGTGCGCCTGCCTGTTCGAAATTTAAAGCATCAGGGATCGGAGCGAGCACGTCGGCTTTGGCGACTGTGTATTCTACGTAGGTGCCATTCGCCAGTGCCATGACACGCATTCCTTTCGGAAAACCCTGAACGTTGCGGCCCGTTTCCGCAACTTCACCGGAAAGGTCTCTCCCTAAGATCGCTGGAAATTCGATAGAAAAGCGAGATTTCGCTGCTCCGCTGCGTATTTTGACGTCAATGGGATTGATGCTCGTGGCGCACATTCTTACGAGGACTTCGTCATCCCCGTAGTGCGGCATCGCGGTTTCTTCGTACCGCAATTGTGCCGGATCGCCGTATGCGTACAGCAGAACAGCCTTCATAGGAACTCTCCCCACTTTGCCGATTCAGATGCGAGATTATAGCTCGCAGAGGCGCTTTATTTGAGTGCCGTGCTACGGGAACATCGTGACTTATGCGAGTAAATGGGGAGGGCAAGACGCCGACATCCGCATCGTGAAGCCAGCCAAGGCAGAGTACGCCGATCTTCAATAGCGGCTCGCGCTATCATGTGCTGATTGCGACTACGATAGGGAGGTCAGCATGTTTCGAGAACGGACGTTGAGGATCGTGTTGGTGGTGGTGGGATTGTTGTTTGCGGCGGGAGTAATCCCGCTCACAATGTTTTTCTCGCGAGAGCCTGCGGTGCCAATGATAATGAGCATCTATGTCACACTCGGAATTTTCTTCCTGCTGGCGGTGCGTGACCCAGCGGCGAACCGCAGCCTGATCGCCTTCGGCGGATGGGCAAATCTTGCGCATGCTGGAGTAATGGCAGCGCAGGAATACCGGAATGTGATCGAGCGCCGAGAACTTGCGGGAGTGGTTGTGTTCGCAATCGTCGGTGTAGTGCTGGTCGCGCTGGCTCCCGCGAAGCAATCAGTCGAGAAAGCCTCTGCTGTGATCGCGTAGGGTTGGGAGCAGGAGAACCGAAGGGCTAGCGACCAATGAGCGCCGGAGCCATTTTAGCCATCATAATCATCGCCATCGCCGCCACGGGCGTGCTCATGATGCGGTTCCGTAAGCGATGGCTGGCGAAGATCAACATTGCCTTCACTAACCGGATCACCGGGTTGTTCGCTGGCTGGTCTCCGGGTTTCGGCATTCTCACTCACGTGGGTCGAAAATCGGGCAAAGTCTACCGGACTCCGGTGAACGTTTTTCGAGCATCGAACGGCTTCATTATTGCGCTCACCTACAGCAGCCAATCGGAATGGGTGAAGAACGTGCTCGCGGCAGGCGGCTGCGAACTTAAGACTCGCGGGAAGAAATACCAGCTTTCCGCACCGAAGGTCGTGCGTGATCCTACGCGAAAGCGGTTCCCGTTTCCGGTGCGGCTGGCGCTGAGGACTGTGAGTGCGAATGAGTATATGGAGCTATCGAAATCACCAGCAACCTACGACAGACACGAGGGCGAGTGGTCGAATGAAAATCATCTTGAGCAGGAAAGGAATCGACAGTGGTGCCCTGTCGGGCAAAATGGCAAGCCCGATTCTGCCGTGCGGATGCCTCTGCTCCATCCCTATACCCTACAGATGCGGCATTTCATACTCGGACGTCCACTTTGAAACTCGTTCATTTCAGCAGATCATCAGAGAACTGAACCCGCGCTGGTCAAATCGACTCGCACATCTTGATCCAGACCTCCGGCGCGATGCGGTGACTTCTCGTCCATCGGGCTGGAGACCCGCATTCGGTCAATCCGCCGCTGCCGTAGGACACCTTATCAATCAAGGTGTGGGAGTCGGCGATCTCTTTGTTTTCTTCGGATGGTTCCGAAGGACAATTGAACAAAACGGAAAACTGACGTTTGATCCGCAGGATGTGCATGGACGCCACATAGTGTTCGGATGGTTGGAAGTCGGGCACGTGATTGATTCGCTACCGTTGCCGAAGGGTCTCCATTCACTGAGTGATCACCCGCATGTTCAGTTCTTCGATGAACACCGCCCAAACAGGATTTACGTGTCCTCCTTATCGGGTCTGAAGGCTGGCACCTTCCAAACGGAACGGGAAGGAATCGTGCTCACGAGGAGTGGTGGAAAGCGCTCACAGTGGCTATTGCCTGATACATTCGAATCGCTGTTCTTGAAACGTGACCTCTCGTACCACGGCAACGAAGCGCGATGGGATCGCAAAGGGGACAAGTTCGCGCTTCAGTCCGTAAGTCGCGGACAAGAATTTGTGCTGGATGGCAAGCGCCATCCGAAGATACGCAACTACATTGTTAGTCGAATTAGGTCTGCATCGGCGGCGGTGCCCTGCCGCTCTGCTCGTCATTGAATAGAATCCGCCAGTAATGGCAGCACCTCTCCAGCCTTTCCCAAATGACACTCGGTGAACGCTGATGCGTTCGCAGGCTCCTCTGCTCCGACGTAGATCGTCCGCGCACGACCGCCTACATGGGCGACAAAGCTAGCGGCTGGCTCGACCACACCCGACGTGCCCGCCGCAATGAAAACCGTGCATTCGTCCAGAGCGCGGAAGATGCGATCCAACTCGAACGGCACTTCGCCAAACCAACAGATGTGCGGGCGAATCCGACCACCGCAGTCGCACCGGGGAAGCTCGGCTGGAGGATCGTAGGTGTTCGTGTCGCGGAACGGCGCTCTGCTGCATGTGTCACAGCGGCTTTTGAACAGTTCGCCGTGCATGTGGACGACGCGAATCGACCCTGCCTGATCGTGCAGGTCGTCTACGTTCTGGGTGCATAGGAAGAGGCGTTCTCCCAACTTCTGTTCGAGGCTGGCGAGCGCGAGGTGCGCCGGGTTGGGCGTTGCCGACGCCGCGACACGCCGACGCATCGAGTAGAACTCCCAGACCAGCCGGGGATCGTGACGCCATGCGTCGGGCGAGGCGACCTCCTCGATCCGGTAGTTCCGCCAGAGACCATTGACGCCACGGAACGTCGGTATCCCGCTCTCGGCACTTACGCCTGCCCCGGTGAGGACGAAGACTCTATCAGTGGCAGAAATGGCGACCACGGATCAAGTGTACCTTCGTCCTGTTCGGATTCTTTGTTACGTGGGTAGCATGGCGTTTCCGCATGGTCGGCAAGCGTGCCACAGGGGAGACGCGCTACCTGTTCAATATGTAGCGATCTATAATCAGGCTCATGAAAGTGCACATCGGTGTTATTGCTTCAGCAGTGCTCCTCCTGCTCGGTTCTCTGGTTCCGCTCTTTGCACAAGCGCCCGCCCAACAGCAGCAACCTGAGTTCGTCAAACAAGGTCAGCAGTTGATGCGGGATGGAAAGCCGGAAGAGGCGTTGGCGCTCTATCGCCAGACCCTCCAAACCTCGCCGACTTCGGTTCCTGCCAACATCGCGGCTGGGAGCGTACTCGACCTGATGGGGAAGGGCGAGGAAGCCCGGAAGTATTTCACGAAAGCAATCGACGTTGCGGACACGCCCGAGGGCAAGGCATCCGCCAAGAGAGCGATGGCGATGTCATACGCTTTCGAGGGGAACTGCAAGAAAACCATCGAGTACGAACAACAGGTTTTCGATTTCCATGGCAGCGCGAAAAACTTCTTCCAGCAGGGAGAGATTGCGAACGAGGCGGCTCGCGTTTGTATCGATTCCGGCGATTTGGACACTGCGTACAAGTGGTACCAGATTGGGCATGACACGGGATTGAAGGAACCAGACATCAAGCCTGCTCGGCAAGACCTATGGAACTTCCGGTGGGAGCACGCGCAGGCTCGCATCGCCGCCCGGCGCGGCGACCAAGCGGAAGCGCAAAAGCACGTTGCTGCGGCAAAGGCAATTCTGGACAAGGGCACCAATCCCGAGCAAGCGCCGTTTTTCCCTTATTTGAAAGGCTACGTCGCGTTCTACACGGGAGATTACAAAGGGGCTCTTGAGGAATTAAAACTGGCGAACCAGAACGATCCGTTTATCCAGTGCCTGATGGGTCAGACTTACGAAAAACTGGGCGAGAAGGAAAAAGCCGTGGAGTACTACCGCAAGGCTTCGACAGCAGTTTCACACAATCCTCCCGCCGCGTATGCCGTTCCCTTCGCCAAGAAGAAGCTGTCTTAATTGCTCAGGTCGTGGCAATCCACTTAGGCCGTGAGGGTATGTGCAACAAGGATTGAGAAGCGACCGAGCTTGAGGTCTTCCGCTTCGTAGACCACACCTATATACGAGCGGCACGTACGAAATGAACTCGTGGTCTTGCCTGCTCCGTTTGGACGCAAGAGGCCAACGATTTGCTTCGGCTGAACATCGAATGAGACGCCGTCTACGGCGACGGTGTCGCCGTAGACCTTTCGGAGCTGTGTTACCGAAAGCACCTTCTCCTTCGAGGGCGCACCGGTGAACCGCGACTCTCTCACTTCGCTGCCTGAGCTGCCGGGAAATCGGCGCCGAGCGACGTTTTTCCCCAAGCATTGAAGTCCTGGCGCAGGAGTTCGAGCTTGCTGCGCGCCGTCTCCAAAGCCATGCGCCCCAGTACCAGCCGCAGCGGCGGGTTGCTCGATTGCACCACTTCGATCATTGCCTTCGCGGCGCGAACCGGATCCCCTGGTTGCTTGCCGCTGCCACTCGAAATTGCTTGCCGGCGCGTACCTGCGGTTTTGGCGTAATCTTCGATTCCGTTGCGCGTCTGCTTCAGGGAGCGCCCAGCCCAATCCGTGCGGAACGGCCCCGGCTCCACGATCACCACCTTGATCCCGAGCGGCTCAACCTCCTTCGCCAGTGCTTCCGAGAGACCCTCGACGGCAAACTTGGTCGCGTTATAGTAGCCCGAACTCGGGAACCCGACGAATCCGCCAATAGAAGAAATATTAACGATGTGCCCGCTCCGGCGCTGCCGCATGCCCGGCAGGACAGCCCGGGTCACGTCGACGAGACCGAAGAAGTTAGTCTCGAACATGGCACGGACTTCATCGTCCTCGCCCTCCTCGACCGCGGCCATGTAACCGAAGCCAGCATTGTTCACCAGGACATCAATTTTGCCGAAAGTCGCTTCGGCCTTCTTCACGGCCTTGGCGACCTGCGCCGAATCCGTGACGTCTAGCTTGAGAGCAAGCCCACGACCATCTGTTCCGGCCGTTAGATCCTGAATCTTCTGCGGGTCGCGCGCCGTCACAACGGCGCACCAGCCACGTTCGAGCACGAGTTTCGCCAACTCCCGGCCGAATCCGGTCGAGCAACCAGTGATCAACCAAACAGGAACATCTTGCCGCAGCATGAATCGTTCTCCTGCGGACAAGGCAGTCTAAGCTGCTTGTCCTTATGTAAATGGATTATCACATATCCTATGCAGGCGCGGTCAGTGTAACGAGATTGGCCACATCTCGCGCAACAGCCCCTCCGTACAGCCGCCGATCCTGTCGTCGGAAACGAATCCTGTACCGACGGAGGAATCCCTCGACGAGCCTTTCTGGCAGCGTATTTGATCCGCGCACCCGGCTCATCAGCCAGCTGCGTTTTTGCCTTGAGAGTCTGTCCGCCATACTTACGTTCGACTCCCTCCTGCGCAATCGTCTGGTTGCGCATCCTCAAGGCATCAACAATAAGCGCGAATATCCGACTGGAACTTGAAGAGGTCTTTTAAGTGTGAATCTTTCGTGTTTATCCGCAGGGGATAAGGGCGGCTTTTTACAACTCCCCGGTAATGAATTGAGCATTGCCATTGCCGAAACTCCAGTCTGGCGCGGAGTTCGTGACCATAGAAACAATAACGTCGCTTGGATCGATATCGCAGCTTTTCTTTAGCTCGCGACAAAGATCTCTGTAGAACTTCTGCTTCAATTCTTGGCTGCGCGGCATACTAACAACGGTCACAACCACAACCTTTTTTGTGCGCTCAATGCCCAAGCCAGTGTCTTCGAGGATGAGGTTGGATTCCGGGTGCTCGTGATAAATCTGATAGCGGTCCCTTGTGGAGGCCTATGAGTCGTGCCTCCACAATCCGCTGCTTGCCCGCCGGCGCAATCTGGTCGGGGAAATTCACCGAAGGCACTGCCAGAGCCACGTGGATGCGCTGCGCCCCCTCGACGACATGAGCGTTTGTGATGATGTAGCCATCAGG
>Ga0182024_10004761_pt1 | contig 30880 bp, 25 predicted proteins | sample P32metaG_FD_120480 | JGI IMG/M metagenome (GOLD analysis project Ga0182024, IMG submission 120480) | Permafrost microbial communities from Stordalen Mire, Sweden - P3-2 metaG (Illumina Assembly) | ecosystem: Environmental > Terrestrial > Soil > Wetlands > Permafrost | place: Sweden: Stordalen... | reverse complement strand
GACTCGCTCGGCCTTCCTCGCCTGTTCGATGGTGGGACGTAACCCACTGAACCGCCGTATGCGGACCCGCATGTACGGTGGTGTGGCAGGGGTGAGCAGGCGACTGCTCCCCCTATGCCGATTCTACTGGTTTACTACCTGGATCAATGGGATGGAGCTATATGGATTAAACGTCCGGTCGCCCAAATAGTGGGCCGTAATTCTGGTGTTGCCAATGGGCAGTGTTGAGGTTGTAAAATTAGCTATGCCGTGGACATAGCGTTGCATCTTGCCTGCCGGAGCCGATATTAAATCGGAAGGTTCCTTGGGGATGTGGATCGTCTTCCGCATCGGCTGCTTCGGCTTGGCTCAGCAACCGGCGGACTTCCTCCCCCAGCCGCTTCTCGGTTTCCTGCATTCGCCCGTAACTCATGGCCTTGTGCTTGCTCGCGTTGGCCTTCACCTTGCTGCCGTCCAACGCCACGCGGCCCAGCTTCATCGCCCCCATCTCTAGGGCCACTCGCAGCACCTGCCCGAACATCTCCTCGATCGCCTCCAGGTGCACCTTCCGAAAATCCGAAATGGTGCGGAAATCCGGCTGGTTGCCCGCCCCCAGCACCCGGAAAGCAACGTCTTCCACCAGGCCCTTCTGGATTCGGCGCGACTAGAATACTCCCACGCAATATCCATAGACCAGAATCTTGGTCATCATGCGCGGATGATAAGGCGGCTGGCCGCGGTCTTGGCCCTCATAGACCGCCTCGATCAGCGACAAATCCATCTGGTCCACTAGGTCGGAAACGAAATAGGCCAGGTGATCATCGGGCAGCCATTCGCCCAGGCTCGGAGGCACAAGCAAGTTCTGTTCAGGTAGGTAGGATCGAAATGTTTTGGCCATGACTTGAAAACTCCCACACCTCCGTCCCCATTTCTATCGAAATCAACACTGCTCAAACGGAATTCTCGGACAGGCTCCTAGACTCCCTTGGTGCGACCGAATTACGCCATCCACCTTGCAGTTACTTCAATCCTAGCCAGGATTTGTAGATGGCCTGTTGCTCGGGAGTGGGATTGGGCATGGGCTTTAGCGAATAGGTAAAATAGGGATTGGGGCGGAGCGTGGCGTCGAATTCCCGCAGCTCGCCATCGCGCCAGACGGCTACGCGCACAATATCTCCGGGCTTTTTCGCACTCATCATCCCGCTGAGGTCATTGTCGTCATCTACCAAACGGCCATCCACGGCGGCGACGATGTCGCCTTTGCTCAAGCCGGCGATTTCAGCGGGGCTTCCAGGAATTACCTGATCAATGGCCATCTGCCCGCCGTCGTTCAACTTCTGTGCAATGCCCAGCCACGGTTTTGAAGTCTGCGCTTCTTTAGTCACCGCAATACCCGCGTATGCGAAATATTCGTCGTAGGGCAGCGGCTCTTTCCCGCTGATGTAGCGCTGGAAGAAATCGCTCATATTCGTCCCGGAAATTTCCGTAGCTGCCTTTACGGCGTCCGTTGGCTCGAACCCCGGTTTGGGTAACGCGTAGCGCGAATACAGCAAACGCATCCAGTCGTCGAGGGACTTCTGATTGCCGGTATCGTGGCGGATGGCGAAATCGAGCAGATGTCCCACGAGTTGGCCGCCGTCGTAGTAGGAATAGGAAGTGTTGTTCAGGTTGTTCTCGGTTTTCAGCCGCGTGTACCACGTATCCCAGCTTGTGTCCTCGATGCTGCGCTCGTGCCGCCCCGGAAGCTGCTCGAAGTTAGTGATGAGCAGCGCGATGCGATTCAGATACTCCTCGGGTGTAATGATTCCGGCGCGCGCCAGGGTCAAATCGGCGTAGTAGCTGGTCAGGCCTTCGGAAATCCACAGCGACGGAGTATGCACTTCTCGCGTGTAATCGAACGGTCCCAACGGCAGGGGACGCAGACGCTTCACGTTCCAGGCGTGAAAGAATTCATGCGCTGATATGGAGAGCTTCAAATCGTATAGCTTGTGATAAGGGCCGATAGTGCTGGCGTCGTCAAAGGGCGTACCGAAATCAATCTCCGTGGAATTCAAGTGCTCCAGTCCGCCGCCGGTATGCGGCCACACATGAAAGAGAAACCAATAGTCCTTGAACGGTGCGGGTTGCGAAGTGCCCGTCACCGAGGCCCACATGGGGACAATCGAAGCCACCGCTTTTTGCAGGTCAGCGGAGAATTTCGTGAAGTCCGCCTGATTCTCCACGTCGTGGACGATTACGTGATAGGTCGTGCCCTGCACGACGAAGGTTTTTTCCGTATAGGCGGAAATTTCAAACGGGCAATCGGCGAACGTGTCGTAATTTGGCGCTGAAAAATCAGTAGGGGATTCGCGGTGCATGCCCGTGGCGATTTTCCAGCCCTCTGGCGGCTGGATGGCTAACTTAATGGGCCGGTCCTTTCCGTCCGTCTGGTACATCCACACCGATGGGCCGCCAAAGAATACGTGCCGGTCGTTGTATTGCAATAAATTGTTGATCAGGGTATTGCCATAAACTTGGTATTGGATGGTAACGGATTTCGCGCCGGTCAACTCCATTCGCCAAGTCTGGCTGTCGGTCTTGCGCCACGATAGCGCGTGACCACTGGCATCAGAAGCATGAAACCCCTGTACTTCCGCGGAATAATTCATGATGTAGTAGGAGCCAGGGGCCCAGTCGGGAATCGCGAACTGAACCGAGCGGCCATTCAATCCATCATCATGAATTGTTACGTCAACCAGATGGGTATTGGGTTTTTCAAACCGCAATTCATACCGCAGTGCTGATGGGATCGATTCCCGTGCAGGTACATCCTGTACGCGGTGCCAGGGCAACTTTTGCGCGTGCGAGGCGGAGACGACAATTAAAAGAATGTATGTTGCTGGAAATAACAGCGCAAATCGGCGCATCTAACCATTCCCCCAATGAGCTCCAAGGCAGCCCACTAAACGGGATGAATGTAACACAGTCGCGGGAAGGCGACGGGGTTAATCGCCTGCGATGCTAATGTTCGCGCGCGACCGCCGAAACGACCAGGCAAACACGCAGCATTGCGCCAGCATGGCGCCGAAGGTATCAATCATAACGTCTTCCACTGCGGGCGTTCTTCCCGGCACGAAAATCTGGTGGAACTCGTCGGTGCCGGCATAGACCGCCGCGATTAATACGGCCCACAGAGCCCACTCCAGCGCCCACCCTGGACGGTCACGCCGCAGCCCCCGAAATACCAGCAGGCAAAATACGAAGTATTCAGAAATGTGGCCGAGCTTGCGAATCCGAAAGTGCAAATTCTGGAGCGCTGCCGGCGAATACGAGGGGAACAGGAAGTGCAATACCGGAATTATGAAATGACCGGTGTTGGTGGAGGAAAAAAGCGATGTCGAAAAAGCGAATATGACCAGCGCGCAGAGACCTGCGGGCCACACGTATTTGAAACGGTGCACTTACAGAGACTCCATTATCCGTATGGTTGTGATCATCATGATTTAGATGCTTATTTATTCCAGACGGTAGTTCGGAGCTTCCCGGGTAATGATCACATCATGAACGTGGCTCTCGCGCAGTCCGGCGCTGCTGATTTGCACAAACCGGCCGTTTTCGCGCAGATCCCTGAGTGTCGCCGCCCCGCAATACCCCATCCCGCTGCGGAGGCCGCCCACCAGTTGCTCCACCAGTCCCCCTAGCGGGCCTTTGAAGGGAACCTGCCCTTCGATTCCTTCCGGAACCGATTTCCCGCTGGTCGCGCCTTCCTGGGCATAGCGATCCGCCGAGCCAGCCTCCATCGCTCCAATGGACCCCATGCCGCGATAGGCCTTAAAAGTTCGTCCCTGGTAAAGAATGGTTTCGCCGGGCGCTTCCTCGGTTCCCGCCAGCAGCCCACCAATCATGACCGCGTCCGCGCCCGCCGCAATGGCCTTGGTGATATCTCCCGAAAATTTGATTCCGCCGTCGGCAATCAGTGGCACGCCGGTGTTACGGGTGGCGCGCGATGCTTCGATAATCGCCGTTATCTGCGGCACGCCTGCTCCTGTAACCACGCGCGTGGTGCATATAGATCCGGGTCCGACTCCGACTTTCAATCCATCAATTCCCAAAGCCACCAGGTCACGAGCGCCTTCCTCGGTAGCTACGTTTCCAGCCACCAACGGCATTTCCGGAAGTGCATGTTTCAGCCGCCGAATTGCGTCCATGACACGATTGGTATGGCCGTGCGCCGTATCCACCGCCAGGACATCGGTCTGAGCCTTGGCAAGTTCCTGTGCGCGTTCCAGAAAATCGCCGGTCGCGCCAACCGCGGCGCCCACGCGCAGCCGCCCATGCCCGTCTTTGGTAGCCTTCGGATATTCCAGCTTCTTTTGAATGTCTTTTACGGTAATTAGTCCCTTCAGATTAAAAGCATCATCCACGACCAGCAGTTTTTCGATACGCCGCGTTTGCAGGATTCGCTCGGCCTCCTCCAACGTGGTGCCCACTGACACGGTCACCAGATTTTCCCTGGTCATCACCGCCGAAACGGGCTGGTCCAAATTACGCTCGAATCGCATATCCCGATTGGTAAGGATGCCCAGCAGCTTGGTGCCTCTGGTTACCGGCAGCCCCGAGATCCGGTATTTGGTCATGATGGTCAGCGCCTGGCGAATGGACATTTCTGGGGCAATCGTCACGGGATCCACGATCATGCCGCTTTCCGAGCGCTTCACCTTGTCCACTTCTTCGGCTTGCCGCGCGATGCTCATGTTCCGGTGGATGAACGCGATGCCGCCCTGCCGCGCCATGGCGATGGCCAGATGCGATTCGCTGACCGTATCCATGGCCGCCGCCACAATGGGAATATTTAAGGTGATCGTTCGTGTCAGGTTGGTTCGTGTGTCGGCGTCCGCCGGCAACACAGAAGACTTGCCAGGGGTCAGCAGCACATCATCGAACGTCAGAGCTTCCGGGATGGGCCCATCCTGCATTTACTCTCCTCCTGAAACACTACCGCGCGCCTCTGCCGTTTGCTGTGCGCCCGCGCTTCTCGTCCCGCTTAATATTGCCGGCCAATGTGGGAACCTCCATTCTAGCAAAAGAACCCACAATGCGCGGCGTCGGGTATCGCCTTCCCTGCGACCGAGGGATATCACGTCCACGATGGCCCCCGTCCTTCGCGCTTGAATCCCCGCGTGTCTATCACGTACAGTCCAAGCGTGAAGGATTTTCTCCCGCCGCGATGGTTGCGCAATCCCGACCTACAGACGATGGCAGCGGCGTTTTGGCACCGCCGTTTTCCACTCCTTGGCACGCCCATGCCCCGCGAATTCGAAGTCGAGCCTGGGTCGCGCATTCTGGGCTGTTGCCATTGGCAGACTGAGCCGCGCCTCCATCCTACCCTTGTCTTGATTCACGGATTGGAGGGTTCGAGCGATTCCGGCTACATGCTGGGCACTGCCGAAAGTGCCACGCGCGCGGGATTTAACGTCGTCCGGTTGAATCAACGCAATTGCGGCGGCACAGCGCATCTCACGCCCAAGCTCTACAACTCCAGCCTTAGCGGCGATGTTCGCGCCGTGGTGGAGGAGTTGATTGAACGCGATGGCCTCCCGGAAATCTTCACTGGCGGTTTTTCAATGGGCGGCAACTTAGTCCTAAAAATGGCCGGTGAATTTGGCCATAATCCGCCCCGCGAATTGCGCGCCGTCGTGGGAATTTCTCCCGCGATTGATTTGGCCGCCGCCGTGGACGCCATGGAAAAGCCCCGCAACCGCCTTTACCAGATGTATTTCGTTAACAAGCTCAAGCGTCGCTTTCGCGCCAAGGTGCGGCTCTATCCGGAGTTATATCGCGCTGGCGGCCTCGCGGACATTTCCACCATTCGCGAATTTGACGACGCCGTCACCGCGCCCTATTGCGGCTTCGCCAATGCCGCCGATTACTATCGCCGCGCTAGCGCCCGCGGCTTGCTGCAATCCGTGTCGTTGCCCGCGATGCTTCTCGTTGCCCAGGATGATCCCATGATCCCTTTCGCCTCTTTCGCTGACCCCGCCATCGTTACCAATCATCAAATTACGCTGGACGCTCCGGGTCGTGGCGGCCATTGCGCCTTTATCAGCGCCAACCCTCCCGACCGCTTTTGGGCCGATGCCCGTATCGTCGAATTTTGCCGCCAGCATTCTCAGATGGCGGGCGTGGAGACTGCGGGAATCGCTGAAAACGTTCTCCAACCTTCCCACTCAGGTATGCGTTGAATAGCGCGTGCTAAGAGCGTCTGGCGCATTGCTTCCAAATCGTGGGGGGGGGGTGTATGCTCCGCCCGATTACGCCAGATTCACGGGTTGCGCGTGGGCGGCGAGACCGCAATATCGCCCCTATCCAGGCTTGGGCGGCGCATCCCCACGTCAAAGAGGAATTATTTGTAAGAGCGGGCGGATGCACGATCGCTCCGCGATAGTCTTCTCGCACACAAGGGCAAGAATAAATGGAATGCCGGCATGTCGGGTTAAGAGATTTCTGCCTCTGGGCATCACAGCCCTACTTTTCGCAATCGCCCCCACCGCAATGACCCAGGGTATCGAAAACACTTCCACGGCTTCTTCAAGCGCCTCTGCCCAACGCGATACCTCTTCCAAATTGCAAAGTCAGCATGAGCCGGATATCGGCGGTGAGGGTTCAGTGGCCCGCGCGAGGACCAGCTCAGGTTCCCAACCGCAATTCGGTGGTACTTTCGAAAAACTCACATTGGCGCAACGGAAGCTGGTGGACGTATGGTTTGCGCGATACAAGGAGCGAACTGGCCGAAGCCTGGATCCCGCCAATGCTTACGGTCTGGTTTCTGTTTCCATTCGCACAACGTTCGAAGGCATTACCAATGCACTTGCCCACACGTCACTGACCGACAAGGGTGGAAGTCATCTCGGTACCGCTGTGGATTTGGTTGAATCCGTGGATACAGTTAACGACAAAATACTGCGCGCCCGGGGAGACTCGCAGTTTCGGATGTATGTGGTCATGAAGCCGGACGCTGTAAAAATCCTTGCCAGTTGCCGGGAGTTTTCGCGCAAGAAGGATAACAGCATATTCCACAATGGATATCCCCTGAACTATCGCCAGGGAGGCGGAGATCCTTCGATTCAAGTTTCCATGAGTCGTGATGGCATGCGTGCGGATATCGACGTGGATTATCGCTCTTCCAGGTTTCCAGCCGGTCTTTTCAACGGTCATCTCACTGCCGCCAATTCAGATATCCGCGCCGGAAACAATTATCGTGGCCACCTTCGCCGATGGAACGGATTGGCGAACTGGTGGCGCGATCTGTTTGGTCTCCCCGTGGAGGGAGATAGCGGGTTCGTTCCCGAACCGGAGCGCGAAATTCCAAGCCGCCCCCGACTGACGGCCAGCTCTAATCTGGCCGACATTGTTGACGATTACCTTTCTTTATGGCTTGTGCAACGAAAACCCAATCTTGCGGTGGCTTATATTTCTTCGCGCGCATTCGCTTGTGTCAATGCTGAAGCCAAGCGTGCTGGCAGGCCAACGAACACGAACACGGTTCCGCACAAGTTATGGAACGATCTTGAGGAGACCAATTTCCTGCTCGGCCGGCCAGCAAGCTTGACCGACGTTATCGAACCCGTCGATTTGATGGACCCAGCATACCTTCCGGTAACCAATGTCCCGAAATTGCCGTTCAACCTCGTCCAGGTGCCCGATGGTATTGCCGAGGAGCTGGATTGCTCAGGAGCCAGTGAACCAGCGCTCCCGTCGCCGAAATTTGGAATGTATTTTGGTTCAGCATTCCGCATCAAAGCGCCCGAGGGGCGGGGAGCGGTACTTCTGCTGATTTGGCAGAAAGAAAATAGCTTCTGGAAAATCGTCAACATCCAGATTGATTCAGTAAATGCGAAAAATGATCCCGTGCCAGATGAAACAGCCGCGGAGATTACCCCGTCTCCAGAGCAAGGCTCTGGTGAACCTGCAATGATTCATCGGATGCAGGACTTTTTTGACGCTCTTTTCGTGAAAAAGGACAGTGCCAAGGCATTTTTATTTTTTGCACCGAGCGCCTGCGCATGCGCAGGGCTGTCATTAGACAATGCTGGGCGAAAGGGCGCTGGCGGGGAATTGCGCGAGGGACTGAAGGTAATCGCGCGCCGGGCGCTCGCTGCGAACGATTTGGGGCGGATTATTGAGCGGGATGATCCGGAAAATGCGACCTTGAAAATTCTCGAACACGCCGACGACCAGGCCTATTTGTTGGCTATTATCCCGGACAGCGAAATCCCCGATCTTCTTTGTGGCCGAGCACTGCGGCCCGATTCAACTGTCGGTAACAATGCTTCCTCAAGCGGTTCTTACTTCGGTACGTTTTTTAAGCTGGTGGAGCCAGGTGACGAGCCCGCCGCCCTCAGGTTGCTGTGGTCGAAGCAGAACGGGGAATGGAGAATTGTGGGGTATAAGATGGATCAACCATAGCGGACAAGAAGCGGGCTTCGCTAATGCACGTATTCGCAAGCATCGTAAAACCCTGCAGACCTGACGTGTTGCAACAGCGTGCTCGTATCTGTCACTAGCTTGTCATTACTCGCCGTGTAGCATTGTCAGTCCCGCGAAAGTGGGGATCCATTCCTTTACGGGTTCACATCCAATTTGGAGTCCGCAGGCGTATGTACATAAACCAGGTTAAATGTGCTGCCGGCCCCATTCGGCTTGATGCTCACAATATGCTGATTGTCCTTGGTGCCCACTTTTAATACGATTTCGTCCTTGCCCGGATTGTCGGTTTCGCAATCGAGCTGATCGGAGTTTTTATTACCATCCGACTTGCTTTCATTTGTTGTGTTGGACGATCCTGGGCAGGTTAAAACGTGGCCATATTTGGACAGCGCTTTACGGTAATAGGTCTGCACCTTTGCGGGCACGCCATCCGATTCCAGTTTCAATACCGCCAGTTTGAAAGCCGATGATCCGCTCCAAAACCCAAGTTGCACGGAAGAGCTGTCGTTCGACGTTTCCTTGCTGCGCCGCGCCCCGGGATACCACGGCAAGCCCACATCCTTGGCGCTCGCGTCCTTGCTGGCGCTAAATCCAATACCGCTGTGTTGCCCGCCTTCCGCGCCCGAATTATTGTTATCCTGCGCCCTTATAGGAAGGGCGGAAGCAAGAAACAGCATTGCCGCAATCATCCCTAGCGCCTGAAACGATTTCGCCCGGGAATTCTGGCTGTTCTTAATAATTGCGATTTGTGTGGGCATGTCTATATCCTCCAACCTTCGCTCTATCTTTACGCAACGCCAGACCAAAAAGTTCCTGCTGAAACGGCCAGCGTACGGCTCTCTGGCCATTTGCATCTCATGGTAGGATGAAAACGCAATGGTGGATAAATTCACAATTGGCGTGGTTCAGATGCGCAGCTCGGCCAATCGCGAGGAAAATCTAGCTTGCGCCACTGGGAAAATTTGCGAAGCGGCGGCGCGCGGCGCGCAAATTGTATGTCTCCATGAACTCTTCCTCTCGCAATATTTTTGCCGTGAGGAAAATCCCGATTATTTCGATCTTGCCGAGCCAATTCCCGGTCCCTCCACCGAGGCTCTGGGCGCAGTCGCGCGCGAGCGAAAAGTTGCTATTGTTGCCTCGCTTTTCGAGCGCCGTGGCCTCGGCGTCTATCACAACACGGCGGCGGTAATTGATGCTGACGGCTTGCTATTGGGACGTTATCGGAAGATGCACATTCCCGATGATCCTCTCTACTATGAGAAATTCTATTTCACCCCGGGCGACTTGGGTTTCCCTGTTTTCGACACGCGCTACGCGCGCATCGCCGTGCAGGTTTGTTGGGATCAGTGGTATCCGGAGGGGTCGCGCTTGGTGAGCTTGGCAGGGGCGCAAGTGATTTTTTACCCGACAACCATCGGCTGGCATCCCCACGAGAAACGGGAGTTTGGCGCGGCCCAGCTTGATGCTTGGCGGACCATCCAGCGGTCCCATGCGATTGCCAACGGAGTTTACGTTGCCGTTGCCAATCGAGTTGGGTTTGAAGGAACCCCTGATGGTGGTTTGGAGTTTTGGGGGAACTCCTTCATCGCCGATCCATTCGGAGAAATGCTGGCTCAATCGCCGGATTCCGCCGAAGATATTCTCATCACCGAATGTGATCCCTCGCGTAGCGAGGATGTCCGCCGCAATTGGCCATTCTTTCGGGATCGCCGCATTGACGCCTATTCGCCCATCCTCGAACGATGGAACGAGTAATATCCCCCGCGTTTGCGAAGATATTCGCCGATTTGCCTCCGCCATTTCATAATATGTTTGGGTCTTCAGCAGTTTGAGAATGCCTAGTCCCTCGCCCACCAACGCCAGCCCATACTCCCTCGGCTACCACATGCCGGCCGAATGGGAACCGCACGAAGCCACATGGCTTGCGTGGCCGCATGAGTTGACTGATTGGCCAGGAAAGTTTGCACCAATTCCGTTGGTCTACGCGGAAATCGTTCGCCATCTCTCGCGAGTCGAGCGCGTCCGCATTCTTGTCGAGGATGCGCGGGCCGAATCTCGTGCTCGCGCCGCCCTTCGCAAGAGCGGTACGAATTTTAGCACCGTGGATTTCTCTCGCATTCCCACTAACCGCGGCTGGGTTCGCGACTACGGTCCAATTTTCATTAAGAATGCGGCGGCCCAAGTGGCGGCCACGCACTGGGTGTTTAATGGCTGGGCCAAATATGACAATTTCACCAGAGACGCAGCCGCGTTTGCGCGCGTGAATCGCAAGCTAAGACAGCCCGTCTGGAGTCCGTCGCTGGACGGCCGGCGCATCGTTCTCGAAGGCGGCAGCATTGAGGTAAACGGCCACGGCACGCTTATGACTACTGAGGAATGTCTGCTGAGCCCTATTCAGGCTCGCAATCCCAATCTTTCGCGTGCGGATTTGGAAGTGGCATTTTGCGATTACTTGGGCGCCACAAAAGTGATCTGGCTGAAGAATGGGATCGCCGGCGATGACACTCACGGCCATGTGGACGATCTGGCCCGCTTCGTGGACGCGGCAACAGTGATAATCGTGGTGGAAGACAATAAGGCCGATCCAAATTACGCGCCGCTAAAGGAAAACCTCCGTTTGCTGCGCGAGGCCAGGGATGAAAATGGCCGCCCGTTGCGCGTTGTGAAGATCCCCATGCCCGCGCCCGTCATTTTCGACGGGCAGCGCCTACCCGCGAGTTATGCGAACTTTTACATTGCCAACGAATTGGTGCTCGTGCCGATGTTCAGCGATCCGCGCGATAGGGAAGTGCTTAATATTCTGGCAGACCTGTTTCCCGGACGTGAAGTGATCGGCATTCCGTGCCGCGATCTTGTTCTCGGTCTGGGCACATTACATTGCATGACTCAGCAGGAGCCGGCCCGCGGCTGAAGTTGCCACTGTCAATTTTATCCTTGCGCTGGGGGGGGGGCTTGCGTCTTCTGGCGAAAGGCTTCGCCTCAGTGTTTAGCCAGGCCAAAAACTAATAAGTTGGTCTGCGTACCCACGTACACGCGGCCATTGGCGATCGTCGGTATTGTGAACTTAACTCCGTGATCAGTTACCGTGTCGCCGCTATCGTAGATGTCGTTGCGAATGTCTGAAGCGAGCGCGGCATGAAGCGTCAAGTGTGCAACTTGGTTCAGTACCCACCACACAATTCCATCGGTATTGCCATTGGATGAAATGCTGGGAGTCGCGCCCGGATATGGCGGAGATACCGGATTGGAAATCGGCGGGGTGCTCAACCGGCCGTTGGAAAGCGTGAATTGCGTTAGCATGTCGCCGGTAGGGCCGAAATAAACCGAGTCATGAAAATAAGCGCCGCCGCCGAATATTCCTCCGGAAAACGCATGTGGAATTCCCTGCACAATCCGGTCGTCACTATTGGGGTCGTAGCCGCCCAGATCATCCCGATCCACCAGGTAAAGGGCGGGCCCTTTTCCGCCTATGAGCGCTTCGTGCGGGTGCGGTCCCGGCTGATCAGGTAGAAGCAATACATAACCGGAGCCTATATCCAGATCACTTTCCGCCAGCATCCCCTGGTCGAATGGGGTGAAGTAGCCCACCAGCTTTAGCGCGGGATCCAATCTCAAGAGCGAATCCGAAAAATCAGGGCCGCCTGTGTTGTGGTCAAACGTGCCATTTCCCGTTCCGATGTAAAGATCACCATGTGAATCGGCGCTAATGCCCCCGCCCGACTGCCAGATCCCGCCCTCGGTTCCAGCCGGAGTGATATTCAAAACTGCCGTCTGCTCCAGTGTGGAGGCGTCATAAGCCATTACCCATCCGTTGTATGGCTGAATGTCGCAGTGTGATCCGAAGCCAATGTAGATGACGCCATTGGCAAGCAGCAGCCCGGGCCGCGAATTCTCAAATGCGGCGCTAAAGGTCACTCCATCGTAGGACGCGAAAATAACCTTCGGCGAGCCTGGCAGCTCCGCGCCCGATGTGATATCCAGCGCGTGCAGACTTAAAGATTGGCTATTATTCTTCGCGTCCAGTGTCGCGGCCACTACATAGAGCGTTCCCGATAGAGGGTCAATCACCGGAGTTCCGGTAATACCGTATTCGGGGCCAATATCCGTGCAGCCTATTAGCGCATTCGGAATGGCCGTGGTTCCTTTTGATGCATCTAGGAAGCTGGCTCGCCACAAAGGTGTGGATACTTCTTCGTCGGCATCGAACGCATAAACACTATCGTTTTCCGTCGCTACATACACGACGTTCTTCAAGCCATAGCCCTTAATTTGAACCTGCGGGGCGTACAGTGGTTGGGCATAAGCGTATCCGTCAATGGCGTAGGAAAAAACCACCCCGAAGCCGTTCGCCATACTAACTGGCGTCAAGATTGCTTCCTGACCATTCAATCCGTCGCGAGCATTATCGTTGTGCCAGGTGAGCACGCCTTCAAAGGGGGACGTCACGCCGTTGGCGCCCTTAACCAGCAATGCTCCAACCACCGGCGCGGTGCGGTGTTCGCTCTCCCTGATGGCGCTAGCGGCGAGCCGGTGGATCGGTGAAGGCAATCGGTCAGACCACGCAATCAGCATCATGCTTATTAACGCAATGGCGCTGATGATCACGGTCTGGCGGCGGTGTTTCATGTCAGTATGTTTTCCCCACGGTTCGTCTCAACGATTACCGAAAGCGTGCGAATACCCCCGAAGGGTAACAGGCCTTCCCTATAACGGGGATAGGCCAAATGCGGTAGACACAGCGAATGTTTTCGCGCCCGCAGTCCTGTCGAGCAGCGCGTCGCGCCCTCTTTCTAGATGCTCAGGAGGGCAAAATCGTTCGCCGGAAATTTTCACGGAAAGGCGTACAAATGCCGCTCGCAGCGCCTTGGCGGAGTCAGGCGGAATCCTGGATAAACGCTTCGCGTTTTCCTGAGAAGAGGTCGTATATCCGGTACTAACTTGAATAAATGAGATGTTTGGGCGCATAATTGATCGAAGAGGTGCTCTTATGGAATGGATGGCTCCGGATTTCGAAGAAATCAGCCTGTGCTGCGAAGTTAGCTCTTACGCTAGCGCCGAACTGTAAACCTCAGGAATGTTGATTCGCGTCCTCGGCTCAGCGGCCGGGGGTGGCTTTCCTCAGTGGAATTGTGCGTGCTCCAATTGCGCGGGAGTGCGCGCGGGCACTCTGGTTTCCAAACCTAGATCGCAAGCCCAGTTAGCCGTTTCCCCAAATGGTGGAGAGTGGTTTTTGCTGGGTGCTTCCCCAGATTTGCGCACCCAGCTCGAAGCTGCATCGCCTCTCCTGCCATCGCACCAACAATCTGCCGATAATCGCTTGAGCCCCATCGCTGGCGTGGTTTTATTGTCCGCGGAACTGGATCATACCGTCGGTTTGTTCACTCTCCGCGAACGCCATCCCCTCCGCATCTATGCTACGCCTTCGGTGCGAAAGCTGGTCGCTGACGAGAATTCTTTTTTTCGAATGCTGGAGCGCGAGCCGGGGCAATCGCAGTGGGAAAATCTCCAGGCGGGCGATAGAGTTAAGTTACGAAACGCCAGGGGAAAGGAAATTGGCATAGGGTGCACGCCCGTCAGTGTGGGTGAGAAATTTCCTTTTTTCGCGTTCGCTGGAGACGACAGGGACAAACGTGCCGATTTGCAGCCAGACGAAGCAGTGCTCGGATTATTGCTTGATGATGCGACCGGACGAAAGGTTTTTTACGCGCCCGGGCTCGGCGAAGTGACGCCTGGCCTGATGAATATGTTCCGCGCGTGCGACGTCCTTTTGCTGGACGGCAGCTTTTGGTCAAATAATGAACTGGTCAGCGCGGCTGGCAAGGGGCAAACAGCGCGCGAAATGGGGCATCTGCCTCTGGGCGGCCTGGATGGGTTGCTACACGCTCTCGCAGGTGTGGACGGCCCGCGAAAAATTTTAATCCACATCAACAACACCAACCCCATACTGGACGAAGTCAGCGACGAATATCGCCAAGTCCGGACTGCTGGCTGGGAAATCGCCGAAGACGGCTGGGTTATCCAGATTTAATGCCTGCAAAACTGACTCACTGATTCAGATGCCTGACACTCACACTCAACGCGAACCAATTTCCACCCTTCTCTTGCCCTTGGAACTTGAGCGACGGCTCCGAGCCATAGGCGAACAGCGTTATCATCACCGCCACCCGTTCCACCTGCGCATGCACGAAGGTCTGCTGACCTGTGGACAATTGCAGGCCTGGGCGCTCAACCGCTTTTATTACCAGGGCCGCGTGCCCATCAAAGATGCGGTGATTTTGTCCCGCTGTGAAGACGCGGAATTTCGCCGCGATTGGCGCTCTCGCATTGAAGATCATGATGGCGCGCCGGGCCGCCCGGGAGGCATCGAGCGGTGGCTGCAGCTTGCCGAGGCGACCGGCCTGCGCCGCGAATTGTTGCTCGAAGGGGGTGGCGTTTTGCCCGCCGTCCGATTTGCCGTGGATGCCTATGTCGATTTTGTGCGCGAACATACTTTTCTCGAAGCGGTTGCTTCTTCGCTTACCGAGATGTTTGCCGGCTCGCTGATTACTTTGCGGCTTGACGCGCTGCGGCATCATTATCCGTGGATGGCCGGCGGCCTGGATTATTTCGAGACGCGCCTGACCCAGGCCCCCCAGGACGCGCGCTTCGCTCTCGACTGGGTGCAGCGCAATGCCCATTCGCCTGAAGATCAGGAGCTTGCCTGCCGCGCTCTCGAAGCCAAGTGCGACATTTTATGGGCGCAGCTCGATGCTCTTTATTTCGCGTACGTGGAACCCGGATGGCCAGCGCCGGGCGCGTTTATTTCGCAGGTGAAGTAATACCGCTGCAAATCGCTGGCGGAGCGAATGATCATCGGGCCGGAATGACACCGAACTCCAATGAGTGCTGAAGGACAAACGATCGAGATTTCGCCTGACGCGCGCCCCCGTTTGGCGCGCGGCTGCCGCTTGCGCGATTCGTCGAGCGAGCCCTCCATGCTATTGATGCCCGAGCGTGCGCTGAAAGTGAACGGCACCGCGTTACGCGTGCTGCAGCTTTGCGACGGCCAGCGGACGTTTGCGGAAATTCTCGCCGCGCTGACCGCGGAATTCCCCGCGCAATCCCCCGGCGACATGGAACGCGACACCACCCAGTTCCTTCACCGTCTCCTGGAAAAACGCGCGATTGATCTAAGCTAGTTGTCTGACACCATGCAACCGCCGCTCGCGCTGATTGCCGAAGTTACCCACAGTTGTCCGCTGCACTGCGTCTATTGCTCAAACCCCATAGAACTCATCTCGCGAAAAACCGAGCTTTCTACGGAAGCGTGGTGCCGCGTCTTTCAGGAAGCGGCTGAACTCGGCGTCCTGCAGGCTCACCTGACCGGCGGGGAGCCGCTGGCCCGCGCGGACATTGTGCAGCTCGTTGAAGCCGCGCGCCAGGCCGGGCTTTACGTCAACCTGATTACCTCTGGTGTGGGAATGACCGACGAACGCCTAGCTGCGCTGGCCACTGCCGGAGTGGATCATATCCAGCTCAGTTTGCAGGATGCCCGCGCTCTAGAAGCGGACTGGATTGCGGGCACGCGCGCGCACGTCTTGAAACTCGCCCTCGCTGGGCGGATTCGTGAGAAGGGAATTGCGCTCACGCTGAATATCGTGGTGCATCGCCAGAACCTTGACCGCATTGACGAAATGCTCGCTCTCGCTGAGGAGTGCGGCGCGGACCGCCTGGAAATTGCTCACGTGCAATATTACGGGTGGGCGCTAGCCAACCGTCAGCATCTGCTGCCCACGCGCGCGCAGGTGGATCGTTCGCTTACGGCGGTGGAGGCGGCTCGCGAACGCCTTATTGGGCGCATGCAGATTGATTGCGTGACTCCAGATTATTACGCGCGCTTTCCCAAAGCGTGCATGGGCGGTTGGGGCCAAAAATCAATGCTGATTGATCCCGAGGGCCGCGCGCTGCCGTGCCATGCCGCCGGAGTCATCCCCGGGCTGCAATTCGACAGCGTTGGCGAGCATTCGCTGCGCTGGATTTGGGAAAAGTCCGGCGCATTCCAGAAATTCCGCGGCGAAGAATGGATGCCGGAACCATGCCGCGGTTGCCAGCGCCGCGAAGTGGACTTCGGCGGATGCCGCTGCCAAGCGCTGCTGCTGGCGGGAGATCCGGCCAAAACAGATCCGGTGTGCGAACTATCGCCGGACCACGGCATCGTGCTGGCGGCGCTGGACGAGGCTGGCAACTTAGCGGAAGGTTCGGCGCAAGCTGCGGTACTAATGTCCGCGCCTATGTCCTCTTCTGCGACCTCGACCGTACCATCGCCCGTTCCCGGGCCCATTGCAGGGCTTGTCCGGCCTGATTGGCTATACCGCCAGAATCCGCGCGTCACCAGGTAAGGGTTGCGTAGTGCGGGTGCACGTCCTCCCGCACATCCTCGCCGCCACTAGATATGGCAGTGGGACTGGCCGCGCTTGGCGAGGTATTGCTGGTGGTAATCCTCGGCGGGCCAAAATTCCACGGCGGAAGTAATTTGGGTGACGATGGGGCGGCGAAATCGTCCAGCCTTTTCGAGCGACTCTTTGGAGGTTTGGGCGGCGGCGCGCTGGGCTTCGGAGTGGTAAAAAATCGCCGAGCGGTATTGCGATCCGAAATCGGGCCCCTGGCGGTTGGGAGTGGTGGGGTCGTGGTTCTCCCAGAAAACTTTCAGCAGGGCGTCATAGGAAACGCGGGCGGGATCGTATTCGACTTCGACGGCTTCGGCATGGCCGGTGGTATCGGAGCAGACGTCCTTATAAGAAGGCTTGGCGAGCTCTCCACCGGTATAACCCACGCGGGTGGAGATTACTCCCGGCATCTGGCGGAACAGCTCCTCCACGCCCCAGAAACAGCCTGCCGCAAAGGTCGCCTTTTCAGTCATTGTGATCCCCCGTATTATTCCCCGCCCGAAAGGTCGCCGCGCGCTGGGCAGCGCCGGGTTCCTGATTGAAATTATAGCCCGATTTCTCGAATGGGAGGATGCGAATTTCCACCTTGGCCCCATGGTCCCCGAGACCGTTCTGAGGTCAATTCTTATTATTATCTAAGATGTTAATTGAAAATATCTTCGCCACACCGGGAAATAGTTGGCAGCTTGAGTGTCACCTATACCGCTTTGCCGCGAAGCAGCTGGCGGATGACGTATTGGAGGATGCCGCCATGGCGGAAGTAGGTAGCTTCGACGGGAGTATCCACGCGGAGGCAGACGCGAAACGCAATTGTCTTCCCGGATGCGTTGCGGGCGCGCACATTCAGCATCTTGCCGGGGGTAAAGTTTTCGGCAATGCCTTCAATGTCGAAGACTTCCTCGCCGGTCAGTTTATAGCCGGCTGGGTTTTCACCGACAGGGCTTCCGCCTCCTGAGTTTTCAGCGGACCGATTGCCATCCGCCGATTTTTCATGGCTCTGACCCACGGACTGCGCGGAATCACCGGGCTCAAATTCGAGGGGAAGCACGCCCATACCGATCAAATTGCTGCGATGGATGCGTTCAAAGCTTTCGGCGATGACTGCGCGGACGCCCAGCAGCACAGTTCCCTTGGCAGCCCAGTCGCGCGACGAGCCTGAGCCATATTCCTTGCCGCCCAGAATCACTAGTGGCACGCCTTCCTGCTTATAGAGCATGGCCGCATCGTAGATGGCCATTTTTTCGCCATCGGGAAAATGCGCGGTGTAGCCCCCCTCGACGCCGGGAACGAGGGCGTTGCGCAGGCGGATATTGGCAAAGGTGCCGCGCATCATCACTTCATGATTGCCGCGACGCGCGCCATAGGAATTGAAGTCTTTCGGCGGAACGCCGCAGCCGATGAGATAACGTCCGGCGGGGCTATCGGGCTGGATGGAGCCGGCGGGCGAAATGTGGTCGGTGGTAACGCTATCGCCGAGGACGGCCAGGGCGCGCATTCCGTGAAGGTCGGTGAGAGGCTGCGGCTTGAGGGCCATGTCCACAAAATAGGGCGGATTCTTGATGTAGGTGGATTCCGCGTCCCAGGCGTAAAGGCTCGATTCCGGGACGGGCAGCTTGCGCCAGTGTTCATCACCGGAAAAAACGTCGCCATATTCGGTGCGAAACATGCCGCGGTTCACTGATTCGCGGACGGCGGATTCGACTTCGTGGGGGGAAGGCCAGATATCGCGGAGATAGACTTCCGCGCCGCTGGCATCGGCGCCCAGGGGCTCGGTGGTTAAGTCGAGATCCATGCGGCCGGCGATAGCGTAGGCAACGACGAGGGGCTGCGAAGCGAGATAATTCGCGCGGACGAGAGCATTGACGCGGCCTTCAAAATTGCGATTGCCGCTGAGGACGGCGACGGCGACCAGCTCGTTTTCCTTGATGGCGTCGCCAATGGCGTCGGATAACGGGCCACTATTGCCGATGCAGGTGGTACAGCCGTAACCGACCACGTGGAAGCGCAACGCCTCCAGATAGGGCATCAAGCCGGATTCCTTGAGGTAATCACTGACCACTTTCGATCCCGGGGCGAGACTGGTTTTCACCCACGGCTTGACCTGCAATCCGCGCTCGACGGCTTTTTTGGCGAGCAGACCCGCGCCAAGCATGAGCGAGGGGTTGGAAGTGTTGGTGCAGCTTGTAATGGCGGCGATGACCACCGAGCCATCGGCGAGATCGTAACTGCCGCCATTATTGCCGATGGAAACGTGGCGCTTTGGAGAGGTGAGCGTCTTTTCAAACGATGCTTTCGCGGCGGTCAAGGGGACGCGATCCTGGGGGCGCTTGGGGCCCGCGAGAGTGGGAACGACATCGTGCAAATCGAGCTGGAGCATGTCGGAAAAGAGGGGGTCGGGAGTGGCGTCGGTGCGGAAAAGCCCCTGCTCTTTGGTGTAGGCCTCGACGAGAGGGACGATTTCGTCGCGCGCGGTGAAGCGCAAATATGCGAGAGTCTCCGCGTCCACGGGGAAAAAACCCATCGTCGCGCCATATTCGGGCGACATGTTGCTGATGGTGGCGCGGTCAGGAACGGAAAGGCTGGAAAGGCCGGGGCCGCAGAATTCGACGAATTTTCCGACGACTCCTTTTTTGCGGAGCAGCTCGGTAACGGTGAGCACCAGGTCGGTGGCGGTGGCGCCTTCGCGAAGGCGGCCGAAGAGTTTAAATCCCACCACCTGCGGAATCAGCATGGGCAGAGGCTGGCCGAGCATGGCCGCTTCGGCTTCAATGCCGCCAACGCCCCAGCCGAAAACGCCGAGGCTATTGATCATTGTGGTATGCGAGTCCGTCCCCACCAGGGAATCTGGGAAGGCCAGCCAGCGGCCGCCCTGTTCGATGCGCGCGACGACGCGGGCGAGATATTCAAGATTGACCTGATGGCAAATGCCCGTGCCCGGAGGCACCACCTGGAAATTTCCGAAGCTCTTTTGTCCCCAGCGGAGGAAGGTGTAGCGCTCGATATTGCGCAGAAATTCGATTTCGTTGTTGAAGGCCAGCGCATCGGAGGAGCCAAACTTATCCACCTGGACGGAGTGGTCAATGACCAGTTCGACGGGAAGCAGCGGATTGACTTTGTGGGGATCGCCGCCAAGACGGCGGACGGCGTCGCGCATCGAGGCGAGGTCCACCACGGCGGGGACGCCGGTGAAATCCTGCATCAGGACGCGGGCGGGCATGAAGGAAACTTCGCGGGGAACATCTTGCGACGGGGCGGACGCTTTGGGCTGCCAACTAGCCAGCGCCTGAATGTCGTCGCCATGGACGGTGCGATTGTCTTCGTGGCGGAGAAGATTTTCGAGTAGCACCTTCAGTGAAAAAGGCAGGCGGCTGACATTGGACGCGCCATTTTTTTCCAGCGCATCGAGGCGAAAAATATCGAACTTGCCGCCGGCGTCGATGGAGCTTCGCGCACCGAAAGAATTTACATTCTGGGAACTCACGGCTTTCTCCTTGTGGGAAGAAATTATGATAGCGCATTCGCGTGCGCGACGCGTCGGTTTGCCCGGCGCGGCAATGCTGTAAGACTGGATCCTTGCTTTCGCGGGGATGACAAGCTTTGGCAGTGCGGCGCCATGGCATTCGGCGTTGGGCCTATAATCGATTGCGGGAACAGGACGATTACAACAATGATTTTCATTGCAGGGGAACCGCAGCCATGCGCGCGCTACTAATTTCGACGTACGAACTCGGCCACCAGCCTTTTGGACTGGCTTCGCCGGCGGCTTGGCTGCGCGCCGTGGGAATCGAGACGGACGTTCTCGATGTTTCGCGCGACGCGTTGCCGGAGAATCTCGTGCTGAGGGCGAACCTCGTTGCGTTCTACTTGCCCATGCACACGGCCACGCGCCTGGCGATGCCGCTGATTGACGCGGTGCGGGAAGCGAATCCCGGCGCGCATCTGTGCTGCTATGGGCTTTATGCGGCGATCAATGCGGAATATTTGCGGGACAAGGGCGTCACAACAATTTTGAGTGGGGAATTTGAGTCGGGATTGCGGGAGTTGGCGTTGCGCCTCGCGGCCCGGGAGAAAGTTATTCCGCAAAGCGACTCAGCCATTTCCTTGTCGCGGCAAAAGTTTGTGCGGCCCGATCGCCGTGGATTGCCGCCGCTGGCGAAGTATGCGCGGCTTATGCGTCCAGATGGCTCGCAGGGCATCGCCGGTTATACCGAGGCCAGCCGCGGATGCAAGCATTTGTGCCGCCACTGTCCCGTTGTGCCGGTTTATCACGGCGTCTTTCGCATCGTGCAGTCCGAAGTTGTGATGCAGGATATCCGCCAGCAAGTGGAAGCGGGCGCCGAACACATCACCTTTGGCGATCCCGATTTTTTCAACGGTACTGGCCATGCGCTGCCGCTGGTGCGCGAATTGCACGCGCAGTTTCCGCAGCTTACTTACGACGTCACCATAAAAGTCGAACACCTACTGCGCCATGCGGCGGATTTGCCGCTGCTGCGCGATACCGGCTGCATTTTCGTCATCAGCGCAGTGGAATCGGTGGATGATGCCGTGCTCGCGCGCCTCGCCAAAGGCCACACCCGCGCGGATTTTACTCGCGTGGCCGGGTTGTTTCGCGAAGCCGGCCTGACGCTGCATCCCACCTTCGTGTCGTTCACGCCGTGGACTACGCTCGCTGGTTATCTCGATCTGCTCGACGTGATTGAGAGCGAAGATCTGATTGCCAATACCGCGCCGATTCAGCTTGGCATCCGGTTGTTGATTCCGCGCGGATCGCTGCTGCTGGACTTGCCGGAAATGGCTGAGTTCATTGGCGCGTTTGACGAACAGGCGCTGGTTTATCCGTGGACCAATCCCGATGCGCGCGTGGATTTACTGGCGAGCCAAGTACAGCAAATCGTCCAGCGGAGCGAAAAGGCGGGACATTCGCGAGCGGAAATCTTCACGCAAATTCGCTCGGCTGCGCGCGCCGCCGCGGGGCTTCTAGAGGAAACTCCGCGAGTGGATTTGGCGGCGCTATCCGGCATTTTCCATACCCGTGCCCCGGTGGCCATCCCTTACATCAACGAGCCCTGGTATTGCTGCGCGGAGCCGGCGGACGATCAGTTCCTTCCGCTGGCTAGAATTTCGAAGGCTCCGCGCCAGGCTGATGATTTCGTCTGATGCGTTCGCACGAAATCTGATGTCTCTGAGCGAAATTCAATGACCGCGAACACGGGCAAAGTATTGCTCATCCTGGCGAGCAAGCTTGGCTACCAGACGCGCGCATTTTCCCAGGCCGCCGAACGCCTTGGTGTGACCGTGGTCTTTGGCACCGACCGTTGCCATCAACTTGACGATCCGTGGGCCGATGGCGCATTGGCCCTACAGTTTCAATCTCCGCATGAAGCCGCCGATGTGATTGCCGGCGCATTCCACGATAAGCCTCCCGGCGCTATTTTGGCGCTGGGGGACCAGCCGACTGTGACCGCCGCGCTCGCCGCGGAAGCGCTGGGTTTGCCAGGAAATCCTCCGCTGGCCGCGGAGATTTGCCGCAACAAGCTGATACAGCGCGAAACTTTGCGCCGGGCAGGGCTGGCTGTTCCCGATTTTTTCGCCTTGGCTCCCGGCATTTCGCTGGAAGGTGCGCTCGCGGAGATTTCATTTCCGTGCGTGGTAAAGCCGCTGTCTCTCGCCGCCAGCCAGGGAGTGATCCGCGCCAATAATCCCGCTGAGTTCGCGGCGGCTGTGCGGAGGATTCGCGCGTTGCTGGAATCGCCCGAAATCCAAATGCAGCGGGCCGCGCGTGATAAAGCAACAGACGAGCCGTCGGATGACGCTGCGGCGCGTTCACGCGAGCAAACGCTGCTCGTCGAGCAATACGTTCCCGGCGCGGAAGTCGCGCTGGAGGGCCTGATAGTTTCGACTGGTGGCGCGATGCGCCTGCGAACGTTGGCGATTTTCGACAAGCCCGATTCGCTCGACGGCCCGTTTTTTGAAGAGAGCATCTATGTGACTCCGTCGCGATTGCCGGAAAGCCTCCAACCCGCGGTCAGCGAATGTGCGGAGTTGGCCGCCAGCGCGCTGGGCTTGCGGCACGGCCCGCTGCACGCGGAGTTTCGCATTCATGAGGGGCGCCCGTGGATTCTGGAGCTTGCGCCGCGGCCCATTGGGGGATTGTGCTCGCGCGCGTTGCGCTTCGGCGACGGGGAAATAGGGCTCGAAGAGCTATTGATTCGCCATGCGCTGGGGCTGGGCGGAGACGGGGTCGTTCGCGAAGAATGCGCCAGTGGCGTGATGATGATTCCCGTGCCGCGCAGCGGCATTCTCGAAAAGGTGGTGGGGCTGGAGGATGCTGAATCGACGCCCCTGCTTAGCGAGATTCGCATTACCGCGCGCCTGCGCGATTACCTCGCCGCCTGGCCCGAAGGCGCGAGCTATCTGGGGTTTATTTTTGCGAGGGGCGATACGCCATTTGCGGTGGAATCTGCCTTACGGGCCGCACACGCCAAGCTGAGATTTGAATTTTCGCCCCGCCTGCCCGTCGAGCATCCCGTTACCGGCAGCATTGCGGCGTGGTAGGCGGTGGGCGATAGACTGGGGGAAAAGAAAGAGAGATTTCCTTGCCCGCCAAGGCCTCATGGCGACGGTCTAAGAAAATAAGATTGATCGAGACAATGAATCCAAAGTGGGGGGACTTTAGCGACAATCTTGGATAGCAGAGGTTCCTTAGTCTCCGGTCTATTTCCGGGGCAGACCTACTAGCACCGGAACCTAAGTCGGCGGGTTCGCCTCGCCCTTAATTGCTTCGTCTAAACGACGGAGTCTCGCTGATCCGCTCGTGCCACCCGACTTCATTGGTCCCCGGAACCACCTACCCTTATTGGTACTCCCGCAAAACCCGTCATTCAGAAGGGCCTGGCCCTGAGGAATCTCTCTTTCTTTCTCTTGAATGGAACTGAAGGGAACGTGACGGCAGGTTTCCTTTCGCACAACTGGCGAGGCTTAGCCCTTGGTTTGAGGGGCGACGTAGCCTTCGGGGAGCTTGGCGCCTTCGCCAAAAAAGAACTGCTCCAGGTTTTCGGCCATAATATCGAGCGATTTGGGGTCGAGCGGATTCAAGCGGTATTCGTTCATTAGCATCTTGGAATGCTCGATCCATAATTTCCATGCGTCCTTGGAAACATTGTCATACAAGCGCTGGCCCAGTTCGCCTTTCCAGGGAGGGCGATCCAATCCGGGAAGTTCGCGGCCAATTTTCACGCACATCACCATGTGCGGCCCCGTTGGTGTCGCCGGTTGCACGGGCTTTCCATCCTTTTCATTCGCCATGTTTTCTCCTCAGCTTCACTGAATGATCATTGAGCCCGCGAGCGCCCTCCAAAATATCGCAGGGCGCCATAAACCATACCTGACAACGATACTTGAAAGCGGCCCTGCCGGACAATCGGAGAAAAATGTATCATCAAATTGAGGCCAATCCATGAACGCCACACCAAACGCCACAGCTGCGGAGTCGCAGCCATTGTCTCAGTCCTCCTCGAATCCGCCCTCGCCGACCGGCCGACCGGAGCAGGTCCAGCAGCAGGACGCCTATTTTTGCCCCATGCCCTCCGCGCCCTGCGCCATCGTAATCTTCGGCGCTTCGGGAGATTTGTATAAACGCAAGCTGCTCCCGGCTCTTCGCCAGCTCTCCGTTCACTCCTGCCTGGCGCCGCGATTCCGCCTGGTGGGGTTTGGACGCACTGCAATGACCGATGATGCGTTCCGCAAAGAGAGTGAAGACGCCGTGCGCTCAATGAAGGACGCAAATGGCCCGGGCAAGCAAACCCCCGATGATTTTTTCTCCCACTTCAATTACTGCCAGGGAAGCTATGACGATCCCGAATCCTATCGCCGCCTGGCCGAAATGCTCACGCGTTTGGATTCGGAGGGCAATCTGGGAGGCAACCGCCTGTTTTACCTGGCCACGCCGCCCAGTGTGTATCCGCGCGTGATTGAGCAGTTGGGCGAGTCGAAGCTCGCCAAGCCGAAAAGCGGCGATTCTTTTGTCCGCATCATTCTGGAAAAACCATTTGGGCGCGACCTTGCTTCCGCAAAGGACCTCAACCGCCAGGTGTTGAATGTCTTCGACGAATCGCAGGTCTATCGCATTGATCATTATCTCGGGAAGGAAACCGTCCAGAACATGCTGGTGTTTCGCTTCGGCAACGGCATTTTCGAGCCGCTGTGGAATCGCAATTACATCAGCCACGTACAAATTACGGCCGCGGAAACGCTGGGTGTGGAGCGCCGGGCGGCGTTTTACGAATCGGCGGGCGCGCTGCGCGACATGATTCAGAGCCACGTGCTGCAACTGCTTTCGCTGACCGCGATGGAATCGCCGGCGATGTTTAATGCCAATGATCTGCGCAATGAAAAATTGAAAGTGCTGGAGTCCATTCGTCCGCTTACGGAGGAACGGGTAGAGCACGATGTGGTTGGCGGGCAATATGCCGGGGGAACGATTGGCGGCAAGGCTGTTCCCGGGTACCGGCAGGAGCCGGGCGTCGCGGCAAATTCCTCCACGGAGACCTTCGCCGCGCTCAAAGTGGAAATAGATAACTGGCGATGGGCGGGCGTTCCTTTTTATTTTCGCAGCGGCAAACGCATGGCGCGCTCGTTTACTGAGGTTGCTGTCCAGTTTCGCGAAGCGCCTCACAGCGTCTTTCGCGGACAGGAGTCGCGGCCCAACTGGCTGGTGCTGAATATTCAGCCCGACGAGGGGATTTCGCTTTCCTTCGGGGCCAAAGCTCCCGGCGCGGAGATGGAAATTCGAAACGTGAAAATGGACTTCTCCTATCACTCTTCGTTTGGCGCGCCTTTGCAGGAGGCTTATGCCACGCTCATCAACGACTGTCTGAACGGCGACGCCACGCTTTTTGATCGCGCCGATGGAGTGGAAGCCGCGTGGTCGCTCCTCGATCCGGTCGTGCGCAAATGGAGTGAGCCAGACCGCCAAGTGGCAATGTATCCGGCGGGAAGCTGGGGGCCTGCGGAGGCGGACGCGCTGCTGAAACGCGATGGGTTTGCGTGGCGGTGTCCGCGAGCGGAAAGCTCTAATCCGGATGCCAACTGCGACGTGAGGGCGGAGCGGAATTCAGCGGCAAAGGCGGACGCGAGCACGCCCGAATCCTCCGATGCATCGGCGAAAACAGCCGAGAATCGCCGCCCATGATTCTCGCCGGAGACTTGGGCGGCACCAAGTGCAACCTGGGCCTGTTCGAATCGGGAGCGGATGGTCTTCGCCCCATTCGCAATCAGCGGTTTGATAGCCGGTCGTTCAAAAGCGGGGAAGAAGTTATTCACGCATTTTTGGAGGGGAAGCACGACAGCATTACGGCTGCGGCTTTCGCCATCGCCGGACCCGTGGTCAATAATCAGGTGCGCGTAACCAACCTTCCGTGGCTGGTGGATGCTGGCGCATTGGCCGGCACGTTTCACATTCCCCATGTATCGCTGTTGAACGATCTTGAAGCAACCGCCTATAGTTTGCGCGTCCTGCCGCCGACGGCTCTTGTGAGCTTGCGCGAAGGCGTTCCCGGGGCGAAAGGGAATCAGGCTCTCCTCGCCGCGGGTACGGGCCTCGGCGAGGCTTTGCTGATTTGGGACGGCACCCAGCGCGCTGTTTCGGCCACCGAAGGCGGCCATTGCGATTTCACTCCTCGCAACGATCGTGAAATTAACCTGCTGCGCTTTCTCAAGCGGAGCCATGAAATAGTCTGCATCGAAACGATTCTTTCGGGTCGGGGCTTCTATGAGTTGCACTCTTTTCTTGATCCCACGGTTACGCACGCCGCATTCGAGCAACCTGAGTTCGACCCCGCGCCGGAGATTACCCGGATGGCCCTGGCGGGGGAATGTCCTACTTGCGTGGCGGCGGTTGAGATGTGGGTGGAATTGTACGGCTCCGAGGCCGGCAACCTGGCGCTGAAGTCACTCGCTCGCGGAGGCATCTTCATCGCTGGCGGAATCGCCGTAAGGATTCTGCCCATGCTGCGGAAAGGCCGCTTCCTTGATGCTTTCAATCGTAAAGACAAAATGGAAGCTCTGCTCTCGGCCATCCCCATCCGCGTGATAACTGACGAGACAGCCCCGTTGTGGGGCGCGGCATGGGCCGCCTCGCAATTGCAATTCTACGGGTGAATTCCCGCGACGTCGCGCGAAATCACCGGCGGCGCCGCCGAATGGTAGAATTTGCATACAGCGCCTGGGCCATAGGCGAAGCAATCCCTCCAAATGTCTGAGTCGTTCGTCAAACAATCCCACTTCGACGTATCGGCGGAGAAACTTTTCGAGTGGCATGCCCAAACGGACGCGCTTGAACGGTTGACGCCGCCTTGGGAAAAGCTGGAAATTATCGATCCCGCGCCCAGCCTCGCGAATGGTTCGCGCGGAGCATTTCGAATCTACGTCGGACCATTCCCGATTCGCTGGTCTTTCGAGCATCGCGATTTTCAAGCCGGCCGGCAATTTCGCGATGTCATGATTCATGGTCCCTTCCACCGCTGGGAGCACACCCACCGGTTCATTCCCGATGGACGGGGGGCTTGCTGGCTCGAAGACCGCATTGAGTACGAGTTGCCGTTCGGGTGGATCGGCCATGCGCTTGGCGGTTGGTTCACCCGCCGCAAGCTTGAGAGCTTGTTCGAATATCGTCATCGAATTACCGCCGAAGCAATGATCTCCTAATCTCTCGTTTGCGACTGCTAGAGTCGCTGTTTGGAAGACGCGAAAACGATATGTAGGAGCTTTTCTTTGCAATGGGTTTGGCGAACTCAGTTCCCTAGTGATGTTTCGCCTGTTTCCAATGCGGTCGGGCAAGGTTGAGGCAGTATCGTCCTAAAAAGGCCAATTTTCCTAAATCCGATGCCCTGTCCGTTTTCGTACTCCTTAAAAGCATGGGGTTGACCAGTAGTGGTATGTCCGTCCTGGGGCCGGGTGGGATTTTATCGAGTCCCACCTGGTTCAACCGGGGGCGCGGAAAGGGCATAGTCACCTTAATTCTGGATGCGAATCGCTATGACCTTTTCGCAGGGAGTTTTTTGTGGTGGGACATTCTGATTCAACCGGAAAAAATTATTGGGATCATAGTGTGACTTAACCATGACCATGCGGTCCCATCGCTCCTGATAGGCCTCCGGCACCCGATCCTGCTCATCGCCGCTCATAAAATTCACGTAAACACCCGGTTTCATAGCAGGCCGGAGTTTGTTGAAGAGATCGCGAATCCAGGAAACATTACGCACATCGGCGGAAGGGTCTGACCAGTTGGCCAGCAAGTTCATGATGAAAGGAGCGCTGCGATCGCCAAATGCGGTTTCTTGCGCTGCGATCCGCGCCGCCGCGCCACCGAGATAAGCAAGCTCAATCTGGATTCCCGATGAAGGAATGGTGGCAACCGCCTCGGCCATGCGATCAATCGTTCTGTCATCGAGATAGGTGAAGTAACCCGATTTGGTGTAATAACGCCGACCATGCGGGAAATTGGAATCCGCCATGGTTTGTAAATCCGTAAACGGCACAATTCCGCTGCTTACGGAATCCGGGCTGCATAGGGAAAGCGCGTGCTCCAAATAGGGACGTCCATGATCAGGATTACCAGTCCAAACCAAAGAATTGCTGGCCACTGGCCTTCCCCGAAGTTCGATAGGCACCTTCCGTGCATGGGGTGCAAGGCGTAGATCAATGTTCCACTTCAAGTCGATCGGCGCTTCGGGCATGAAGTCTCTCCAGCGCTCAAGGAGCCGGCGAATATCCCCTTCGCGAGATAACCCTTCAGCGAAGACAACAGAGGTAAGCGGATGGAGCCTCAATTCAAATTCCGTCACCACGCCGAAATTGCCGCCGCCTCCACGCAATGCCCAAAATAAATCCGGGTTCTCTTTTGAGTCGGAGCGCACGAGGGAACCATCCGCGGTTACAAGGGTGAACCCCTCGACGTTATCGCACGATAATCCGAATCGCCGGGTCAGCCATCCAGTCCCCCCGCCCAGGATTAGTCCGGAAGCGCCGGTATGAGAGACCACGCCGGACGGAAACACTAGCCCCGCCTTTTGCGTTGCGGTATCAATCGATCCCAATAGACACCCCCCTGAAATTCGCGCTCGTCGCGCTCCGGCATCAACAGTGACGCGACGCATTCTCGACAGGTCAATCACCAGGCCGCCATCGCACGTGCTAAAACCCGCCAGGCTGTGACCGCCGCAACGGATGGCGGTAAGAATTCCAACCTGAGAGGCGGATCGGACTGCCTTTTGAACGTCGCTTACATCCGCGCAACGGGCGATGAGCGCTGGCGCGCGAGCCACCATGCCGTTCCAAATGACCCGCGCGTCTTCATAGCCGCTATCGCTGGGGCGCAGCAAATCACCCTTAAATTGCTGATGTAGCGAAGAGTAAATTTCTTCGCTGGCTTCAACCATCTTGTTCTCCTGCGGTTCGCCGAGACTCTCTCCGTATTTCAAATCGAGCAGATGCATTCGATACCCATGGTCTCAGCATTGCGATGTTCTGTCCTCCGCGGTTTCCCAGAATTGCGGTGTGCTTTTTTACTCGAGCACTTAGCGTTGCTTTGCTGGCCTTTTCTGGTATTGAGGCATGATATGGAATGAGGCTGTTCGGCCCTTGAGTAATCGTTTTTGAGGAATTGCGTGGCTCGTAGAAATGGCGGATATTTAGGATGCGAAATGGCCAAGTCTGTTTAAAGGAGATGTTATGAAACGTTTCTTGCCTGTAGTAGCGGCGATGGCTTTGGTGGTGACGGGGGGCGCGGCGCGATCCTTCGCGCAAAGCCCCGGCAAAATGCCTACCAAAGCGGATGACAATCTCATTATCAAAGCGCCAGCGGCGACGGACTTGAGAGCGCTCACTTTGCAGGACCTGAAAGACAGCGAAGAGAAGTTGACCAGTCTGGCGGAGGCCATGCCCGCGGATAAATATGGCTGGCGTCCGGCGCCGGGGGTGCGTTCGATAAGCGAGGTCTTTATGCATGTAGCCAACGCCAACTTTTTCTTTCCCACATTTTGGGGAGTGCAACCGCCAGCTTCCCTCAGGGATCAGAATCTGGAGAAAACTGTGACAGAAAAAGCCAAAGTTGTGCAGATGCTGAAGGATTCTTTCGCGCACCTCGAAAGAGCCGTCGAGGGGGTCTCCGATGACCAGATGACCAAGACCTTCGATTATTTTGGCGAGCAAATGTCCACGAGCGGGCTGCTATTTCACGCCGCAATTCACGAACATGAGCATCTCGGGCAGTTGATCGCATACGCCCGAATGAACGGCGTCACGCCGCCCTGGTCAATGCCCCGCCCGGGCAAGGAAGCTACCAAGGAATAATGGCCCGCGCCAATCAACGGAGCAATTCTCGCGGGAGAGGAAACCACGAACCCCACGGAAAGCTCTTAGGGGGATTCTGAAATCCCGATGATGATCCTTTTTCGTTTTGGCCCGAAATTTAGTGATCCCCAAAGCGCTCTTAACTCAGTGATATAATTGAGCCTACAAACGCGCCCGTAGCTCAACCGGATAGAGCATCTGCCTTCTAAGCGAAAGAGAACAAAAGACTTAGCTCCGCTGATTCTAAATCACTTCCGGCACGTTTTCAACAACAATTTTTCAGAAACAGAAGCTCAAAAACCCACAATTATTTTTCACTTTTCCTTGCATTACTGCCGGTGTCTGTGGCATGAACTGAGGACGGGGGACCAAACGGGTGCCGTTTCTCTATGATTTATGGGATATACTCCGCAGGATTCTTGCGTGGCCGGTGTTTTTCGGGGTGTTGGTTTTGATGGCTCACTGGAATCTTAGTCAACAAACCGACAATCTCGCCATTGGCCTTTATCTGCTTCTCGATATTGTTGTTGCCGTCTGACCGGACCGAGCTTTTGTACCAAACGTTGTGAGAGAGTTCTTATACCACAGTCTGAACCTGTGAATTGAGATATGGCGGAACCGGGGGGCTACAGGCCGCCGGCGCCGGCGGCCTGTAG
>Ga0182024_10004760_pt1 | contig 30883 bp, 29 predicted proteins | sample P32metaG_FD_120480 | JGI IMG/M metagenome (GOLD analysis project Ga0182024, IMG submission 120480) | Permafrost microbial communities from Stordalen Mire, Sweden - P3-2 metaG (Illumina Assembly) | ecosystem: Environmental > Terrestrial > Soil > Wetlands > Permafrost | place: Sweden: Stordalen... | reverse complement strand
TGTGCCCATGCTCCTGCTTGGCGATGCGCAGACCGCCGGCGGAGAGATGCATTTGGCCGATGCGGTGATGGCGAGGAAGAACTGTTCATCGCTTGAGCTGCTGGAGCGCGTGAAGGTGATGAGCGCGCGCAAGCGTGGCCCGCGCAAGGGCGCGCAGCGCATTCCGCAGGACGACGCGCTGGCTGCGGCTTCGTGATAAAGACAGGGAACTGGGACTAGAGCAGGAAATCAAACCTGCTTTGATGCGTCTGCTTCAATAGACGGACTTGGTCTTTGCTGCTTGTCGCTGCTTCCCTACCTTATCAACTCCCTCTTGACGATGAGGCGCGGCAATGGGCATACTCGCCATCGGTGACTTTAGATTGTGATTTGGGGCCGGCGGCGAGGTTTTGCTGCCGGTGAAAGTGGGTTCGTATGGACCTGGTTCTTTTACGTCTTCTTTTTGTCCTATTGCTTGCCGCGGTTTGTTACTTCCTGCGACCCTTCGGGCTTCAAACAGGTTGGGAGGGCGCAATCGCGGGTGCGGCCGCGGCGGGCGTGGTCATTATTTTCGAACTGCGCGTGCGGGCGCTTACCCTGCGACGGCTGATCGGTGCGGTCGTGGGCAGCGTGCTCGGTATCGTGGGTGCTGCGCTTTTCTGCCTTGTGCTGCGCGCAGCTCCGATCTCCAGTGCCAACTCCGCGGTGCTCCAGATTTTCGTGCTCTTCTTCATGACCTATGTGGGCCTGCTGGTAGGTGCGAGCAAGGGCGACCTGCTGAACCCAGCTGCGCTGGGGACCATTTTCTCGGGCGATAAGCCGACGCGCCGCAGCGCCAAAGTGCTGGACACGAGCGTCATTATCGATGGCCGCATCGCCGACATTGCCGAGGCCGGATTTATTGACGGCATGCTGGTGGTACCGGAGTTCGTTCTGCGCGAATTGCAGATTGTGGCCGACTCAACCGATGGCTCCAAGCGCCAACGCGGGCGTCGCGGGCTGGATATGCTGCAGCGGATGCAGTCCAACGACAAGATTCAGGTGCAGATTGTTCCCGACGACTTCCCTTCCATTCGCGAAGTCGACCTGAAGCTGCTGGAACTGGCAAAAAAGTGGGAAGCGAAGGTGGTCACCAACGACTTCAACCTGAACAAGGTGGCCCACCTGCACCACGTTGATGTGCTGAACATCAACGACCTGGCCAACGCTCTCAAGCCTGTGGTCCTTCCGGGCGAGCGCATGAACGTGGTGATTCTGAAAGAGGGCAAGGAGTTCAACCAGGGCGTGGGCTACCTGGATGACGGCACGATGGTGGTGGTGGACCACGCGCGGAAGCTGATCGGGCGATCGGTTGGAATCTCAGTGACCAGCGTGCTGCAGACCGCGAGCGGCAAGATGATCTTCGGCAAAGCGGAGGAGAACGGGAAGACCGTTCTGGAAACGACGTAGAAAGCGCGGCCAGAGTCTTTGCAACCGCCGCCACAGTTTTTGCAATTCGCGCTGGAGTTTTTGAAATCTCCCCAGGAGCTTTTCTAATTCCCGATCGGCTCTACGCCGGCCGCAGCCGCTCAGTGAGGCGGCGCTTTACATCGGGCCACTCCGCGGAAAGAATCGAATAGCGCCAGGAGTTGCGCGGGGTGAAGTCCGCCCCCATCTTGTGCGCGCGGAGAACTCCTTCAAATTTGCCTCCGATGCGCTCGATGGCCGCCTGCGAGCGCTTGTTGCGTGCGTCAGTGTGCAGGCAGACCCGGAGCATTCCCCACACTTCGAAGGCATGTGTAAGCATGAGCAGCTTGGCCTCAGTATTCGCCGCGGTTCGGATGGCCGAGTGCGAGAGAAATGTGTAGCCGATCTCGCAGACGTCGGGGTTTTCGTGCGCATGGCGCGGGTGACTCGAGGGCCAGTCAAAGCGCTCAACGTCGAAGAAGCGCGTGGATCCGATGACGACGCTGTCCGCAATTCGAATGGTGGCGAAGGCCTGTGCTTTCCCGGCCTCGCGCAATGCGAGCGCCGTCTCAATGTAGCTGAGAACAGCGTCACGGCCGATCGGCACCGCGCTCCATTGATACAGCGCCGGATCGCCCGAAGACGCGGCGACAAGCCCGTCCAAGTGGGCCGGCGTGAGCGGCTCGAGCCGGATGTGGCTGCCGGTAAAGGCATGAGTGTCGAGAGTCATTTTCTTCATTATGCGGCGCGTGCAGATCCGACACAATGAAATGCCGGATTAGTATTTGGTTATTTTGGGGTCAACCTGGTCGGCCCAGGCGAGGATTCCGCCAGCGAGGTTCTTTACGTTGGGATAGCCCTGCGCGGCGAGGAATTCAGCGATACGCTGGCTGCGGGCGCCGGATCGGCACTGCACGATGATCTCGCGTTCGCGGTCGATCTCGGCCAGGCGCCGCGGAACTTCATTTTGCGGCATGAGCGTGCCGCCAATGTTGGCGATCTGGTACTCGAAAGGCTCGCGGACATCGAGGATCATGAGATTTTCGCCAGCATCGAGACGCTGCTTAAGTTCCAGCACGGTGATTTGCGGAATGCCGTTGTTCGTTGCGGTGCCCATGGTGCGGATTCTCCGGTCCCATTTAGTGTATCGGGTTCAGTGTTTCAAGTTCCGCGTATTGGGCCGGCGTTCGACAGAGTCCTGCGCCGGCGGCTCCGGAGTTGTTGAGCCGCCGACGAAAGAGATTTGATACCAGAGCGCTATTGTGCGGGTTTTGCCGTAGTGGCCGGCTTGGCAGCAGGCGCCGCAGCTGGCTTCGGCTTCCAGAAGTCAGGATCTGCCTTGACCCACTCGTCCGGCGGATAACTTTGCGCGGGGTTAATGGCAAACAACTCCGAATCCTCGCTGTCGATGCAGTCGGTTACTAGCTCGCGCAGCTTCTTCAGTCCGTCATCGCCCAGGGCTTCGTGGAACTGCTTGTCTTCCGCGTAGCCGGTGTCAATGTCGGCCATCGACTTGTCGTCGCTGAAGACAATGTACTCATCGCCGCCGCCGTATGCGACTTCAAAGGTGACCCAGTGCGCGCTGTCGCCGGCTTTCTTGTGCGCATCGATCACCAGATTGGCGAGCTCGTGCCACTGTTTGTCGTGGCCCGGTTTGACGTGAAATGTCGTGATCTCCATCACTTTGGCATGGGCCAGGGTGGGGCTGGGCTTGTAGCTAAGATCGTCGTCGTAGTAGAGAACAACCTGGTCGATCCCATCGAGGAGATCGCCATCGGCCACGCTGGCTTTGTCGAGTTCCGCAGAGAGCGACTTGTTCTTCATCGTGGCCAAGGTATCGTCTTCCCAGGCTTTAAACGACGGATAACCGGTGAGGTATAAAGCGCGCGACTTGCCAGAGAGCGATTGCAGGGCAAAGTAATGGGTGGGCCACTTGGCCGCAGCCATGGCAGCGACAAAATGGCTCTCCGACTTGTCGTGCATGGCGCCGGATCTGCCCGGCTTGATGAATTCCCGGGTGATTGTGACGACCTTCGGCGGGCCTTGCATTTCTTGTGCCGCGGCAAACAGACTTCCACCGGCCGCGAGAGTGAGTGCGAACAGGGCGGGATGCATGATTTTCATTTTCTGTGAATCCTCCTTGACTGGCTCGGAGTTTCATTGCGTTGGGGAAGGGGAACGGGAAGCGCAAGCTCTCCAAGGGAGTCGATTATGAATCCGCTGGCCGTGCTGTGTAAAGAAGTTTTTGCTTTTCCACAGGATAGGGACGAATGGATTTCATGAGGAGATCAAATTTCTCCTTTTGCAGGAACCAAGCCTGACCCGGCTTGCGGATTTTGGCCTGCGCGCGGCCTGGAGGAATTGCGGCGCGCATCGCAAGTGTGCGAGATTGGAGTTAACGAGACTTGAACTACGAGATTGGACCAGCAAGGATCCGCCGGCTTCCTTCGCGATTTCGCCAAAACCGGCTGCCATGATGAAAAAGAAATCCACCCATCCCGACTTCGACCAGACTCTGGAACTGTTGCGCGCACACTCCTTCGACGTGACTCCCTATGCGGGCGTCGCCGGGGGCGTTCTGGTGAGCAAACACGGTGTCGGAGTGGTGCTGGTGCCGCCGCGCCGTAGCGATGATTCGGACGAGGCAGCTGCGGCGTATGCGGTCCACCCCGGAATTTTGGTTAAGGGCGAAGTATCGCTTCTTCTGGATCGCGGCTACCAGAAATTCATTAAGACTTCCCAATATGAACTTCCCGCGACGGCCACTCAATTGCAAGCGATACACGCATTCAGCGAGGAGTTGACGCAGCTCATCGGCGCTATCAGTTTGTACAACGAGTCGCTGGGCACAACCAGCGACGTGTACCGCTACGATCGCCTGATGGGCCGCGAAACCGCGGATGCCGCGCCCGCCCAGCCATGGGAGCTGACCGACGGGCACTGACTTCCGGGCATTGGCTTCCGGGCATTGGCCTCCGCTGAATGCTGAGCGGGGCGTGCCATGGAGGCGTGCGAAAACAGGGAACTGCTGGCGGCCAGGCAACTGGAGCGCCGCTCCGACCTACGCTACTCCGTCGACGAAGACTCAGTTGTCCTCTTCGTTGGTCACGGCGTTCCGCAGGAGGCTCGTCTCGTCGATTTGAGCCAGGAGGGATGCCGTCTCCGCACCACGGAGCCGGTTCTTGCCCGTGTGCGCCTGCCTGTTGAAGTTTTCTTCAATGTCGTTGGAATCTCATTCCGGTTTCGTGGAGTGCTGCAATGGACAGATGGCCACCGCCTAATCGGCATCCGTTTTGTGAATATCATTCCGCAGCGCATGGTTGAGCTGGCCAACATCGTTTGCGGGATGGAGAAAACCGCGGCGGTCCGGGCCGAGGCCGTGAACCTGCTGGTTGCGGAATATGAAACCTCGAAGCGAATCGGCCGGGAGGCGATGGAACGGGCAGTAAACGGGAATTCGCAACTGACGGCAGAGTCGCGAACGGAACTACCAGAAGCCACGCGGGGAGCTGCGCCGTTATCGGTGGCTGAAGACGCGCGACCTGCGTCGCATGCCCCCGCAGGCCGCGAAAGGCGCCAGCAGAGTCGCCATGAAGTGTCCTCCTCTGCGACGATCCTCCTCGACAATGATGGCTCCAAATTGCGGGGCTGCATTCTGGACTTGAGCGTCACAGGCTGCCGCATTCGCACCGACGAGCGCTTTCCGGCGGGAATATACACGCGCGTGGAAACGGAGTTCCAACTCGAAGGTCTGCCGTTGCGACTGGGCGGCGTCATCCAATCCATCTACGATCGCAACACGGCCGGGATTCGTTTCCTGGATCTCAGCGACCGTGAACGGGAGCAGGTGATGGGTTTGATCGGCGAGATCGAGCAATCGCGCACATCGCAGCCTGCGGCAGCCGAAGACGCCGTGTGACGGGCATTGAACGGCACGTAGATTCACACCGGCGGCCGAAGACGAAAAGATTCCGATGGCCGCTACGGAATCTTTCGAGCGGAGTTCTCGGCGCCGGATGCCGCACGCTCGATCTCGATATAATCGAGCGCAGCCGGGTCGCTCGCGTCGGGCGCGCCTTCTATGCGCAGCACGTCGCCAGGCTTTAGCTCGATGCCTCGACCATCAGGGCCACGCGCAGTGAAGCGCGTTGAAGTATCACCGGCATGGTTAGGGGAAACGTGGCGTCTGCCGCCCACGAGACGATCTCTGTACCGTTGATTCCGAGCGTGAAGTGCGCAACGCCGCCGCGAAGATCGAAATACTGAACCGCGATGTTGAAGCGCCCGGGCTTGCTCACGTAGGTCCATTCCGCGGTGCAGTTTTTTTGCGGCGCGCTTTGGTCGCAGGTAACAATCTTTCCGCCGGAGGCGTCTTCCCAGGGCGTGATGTCGATGACTTTGTATCCCGTGAGGCGCGCGTCTTCCGCTTCGAGGCGGCCAGGATAATGTCCGGCACGGCCAAGCGCATCGGGAATGCCGGTTTCCTTCAAAAAGTACTGCACGATGGCGTCGCGCCAGACAATGGCGTGGCCGGCCTGGTATTCGAGCCGGGCTCGCTCTTCCTCGTAGAGCTGCGGGTCGATTTTGCCTTTGAGCGTGGCCCAATCAGCGCCGAGCTGCGCCGCCTCGGCTGCGCCCTGGTAATGAATGTCGTAAACGTGCTGAATGATCGTTTTGCCTGATTGCAATTTGTAAGTCCACGGCAGGTGATGGAAAAACAGCAGCAGGCTGTCGGGGGTGGTTGCTGCCGACTCGTAGATCTTCGCCACTTCAGGTGGGTATTGACCCGCAAAGGCCGTTCCAGTGGCGACGCTGCGATCCATGCCTATTCCTTGCGGATCGTCGCGGTGCCATTGGCCCCAGCCGTTGCGCTCGCTGGCCTCGATGTTCGGGCCGTAGTGGCTGCCGGTAATGTCAGTGAGCGTCTGCGTGCCGAGGAATCCCGTGTAGTGGACGTATGATTGCCACGACCCGAGAAGCATTTTGTCCACGGTCGCAACCACTTCGGGTTTGGTGCTGATGCTTAGCTTTGTCCACTCGGCGGCGATCTGCTCGGCTGAAAGATTCGAATTCCACGCAAGGCGGCCGAATGCGTAGAGGTTCGCCATTGCCATCGGCGCGCCAAGCCATCCGTCCCGGCCGACGCAGGAGACGCCGATCATTCCTCCGAGCGGCCGGTCGAAACTCTTTCCTTCGATGATCTCTTTCACCGGCGTCGAGCGATTTTCGGCGCGCAGATCGAAGTCAAGTTTTTCCTTCCACAGCGGCGCGAGATAAACAAGGTGCCGCTGCTGGCCAAGATACTCCTGGGTGATTTGCAACTCCATCGCTTCGCTGGTTTGATGCAGGCCGGCGAAGAGCGGCGAGACAGGCTCCTCTGCCTGAAAATCGATGGGGCCGTATTTGATTTGGACGATGACATTTGGCGCAAACTGGCCGTCGAGCGGATGAAAAATGTCGTAGGCGGCGCGCGCGCGGTCGGCCTTCATGTCGTTGTAGTCGAGATGATTGTTGTAGACGAATGCGCGATAGAGCACTACTCCGCCGTGCGGCGCGAGAGCTGAAGCCAGCACGTTGGCAGCGTCGGCGGGGCTGCGGCCATAGCTGGCGGGGCCGGGCTGACCTTCAGAATCGGCCTTCACCGTGACGCCGGCGAAATCGGGAATCTGCTGATAGATTTCGTCGATCTTCGCGGCCCACCAGGCTTTCACGTCCGGATCGAGCGGATCGAAGGTCTTGAGGCCGCCGACTTTTTGCGGGCTGGCGATATCGACGCTGATGGCCAGCCGCACGCCCCACGGCCGCATTGCGTCGGCGATGCGCGCCAGGCCTTTGATCATGTCGGGATTGAGAAAAGGCGCCGCGCCGTTCACGTTATTTACGTTGCAGCCGTTGATGCCGACCGACACCAGCAATCGCGCGTAGGTGGCCACATCGCTCAAATCGTCGCGGACCTTTCCGCCCTCAAAGAAAATTGACCGGCCGCCGTAACCGCGCTCGACTGTGCCGTTGGCGTTGTCCCACTCATCGACCCATCGGATGGGCATTGCGGGAGCCTCGATGATTGTGGTCTTCGGGCTCCAGCCGATCGTCGCCAGCTGTCGGACCAGTGCAAAGGCGCCGTAAAGTACACCGCGCTCGCTGCCGCCGGCAACTACAACCAGCCTCTTTTCAGATGCGTCCGACTCGGCAATCCAAAAGCCTTCGGGAGCTAAGGTGGCGGGTAGTTTCAGTGCGGGGTAAGCTGCATGGACTTGCTGGACCGTACCAAGAAGAATCGCTTCTGTCGCATCGCTTTTGGCAATGACGGGTGACGAACCCCAAAGGCGCTGCACGCCATTGACGATTTCCTTTGCTGCGGTGTTTTCAAGCGGATCGTGACCCAACACCCGTACTTGCATTGGAACCGGCGGCATGCCATGAGAATAGCCGTCTCGCAGCCAAGCCTGGTCTTCTGTCTGGGTGTGCACCACCGGAGTCTGCGCGCACACAATCGGCGCCGCGACGAAAATGGCCGCAAACACTGTCGCCGCGAGAAAAACCATTTTCCGCCGCGCGTCAACATTGGTTCCCGGTTTCGATTCCGTCTTCGATCCCGCCATGTCTCAACTCCCTACTACGTTTTAACACTCAGATACGGTCGATCGACTCACAGGGCTCCGATAGCGCGAGAACTCGCGGCTATCAATCCCGGCGCGGCGAAAGCTCGACTCGGCGCAGGCCGCGAACAGCGTTGACTAGATATATCGCGTCGGCAGCTCGCAGATCGTCGATAAACAGAACACGTTCTTCGATCTCCGGCCGCGTTTCGAGCAAATGCCTGCGATACACGCCTGCCAGCAGACCGCACTCGACGGGCGGTGTGAACCAACGACCATCCTTCTCGACAAACAAATTGCTGATTGCCCCTTCGGTGACTTCGCCACGCAGATTCAAGAAGAGCATGTCGTCTAACCCCTCGCGCGTAGCCTGCTCGAATGCCGGGAAGTAGATAGGCCGGTGCGTGGTCTTGTGATAGAGCATAGCGTCGGATGGATCGGTTCGCACGCTGGAGATGGACACCCGGCCGATGCGGTTCGGTTCGGCGGGCGTCGAAAGAGCTTCGCTGCCGATCTGAATGTGGCCTTCATCGTCGACCATAAGAAGGCGGACTCGCCGCGGCGAGCGCGGCTCGGGATTCGCGAACTGGCGTGCATGGTCTTCCAGGGCTGCGCGGGCCGCGGCACGATCGCAGAAAAAATCAAAATATGCAACTGAGTCCTCAAGCCGGTCGAGGTGCAACTCGAGCAAAGGATAGCCGCCGTCCCACAGCATCGTCTCGATCAGAGAAAACTTGTCAGGCTGACTGACGATCGGTACGTTTTTGCTGATCGGGGCGGCGATGCGATGCGAGGGACCGGAGAGAAACTTCGCCTTTAGCAGGCACTCGCGAAATTCCTGAGCGGGATCGGAGTCAATGACTACGCCGCTGCCGGCTCCCATAATTCCAAGAGCGCCATTAAGCTCCAGCGTGCGAATGGCCACGTTGAAGACCGACTGTTGCGGCGAGAAGAAGCCGATCGCGCCCGTATAGACGCGGCGCGGCGCATCTTCAAGCTCGGCGATAAGCTGCATGGCGCGCACCTTGGGCGCACCTGTGACGGACCCGCAGGGAAAAAGCGCGCGGAAAACGTCGTGGAAACTAACTTCGGGCCGCAGTTCGGCTGTGACAGTCGAAGTCATTTGCCAAAGAGTCGGGTAGCGCTCAACAGAAAAGAGGTCTTCGACCTTGACGCTTCCCGCGCGCGCGATGCGGCCCAGGTCGTTGCGCACAAGGTCGACAATCATCACGTTTTCGCTGCGGTTTTTTGCGTCGCCGCGCAGACCCTCGGAAATCTCGCGGTCTTCGCGCGTCGTACGCCCACGAGACGCAGTGCCCTTCATGGGCTTGGTGACGATTCGGCGCTCGCCGGAGCGGGAGCCGCTATTTTCGATGCGAAAGAACAATTCCGGCGAGAAAGAGAGAATATGCCGGCCCCGCTGCCAGTGCAGGAACGCGCCGTAGTCGACTGGCTGCCGCGAGCGCAGGCGCGCATAGTGGGCCGCGATGCTGCCGGGCGCTTCAATCGAAAACGGGGCCGTGAAGTTCAGTTGATATATGTCACCAGCGCGAATCCACTCATGAATCTGGGCAATGCGCCCGACGTATTCCGCCTCGGTGAGCGCGAATTCCGCGGCGAGTTCAGGCTCGGGCGGTCGGGCCGTTTCAGAAGCTTGGGGCGCTCCCGAAATTCGCTGCGCGCGAAAACGCGCCAACTCCGGCGGCTCGCCGCCAATGAATTCACCTGTTGCGTGGTCGAATGCGTAACTCCGCGCGTAAATTCCAAACCAGGCCAATGGCTCGCCAGATCTGGCCGCGCGCGAACCGGCCTTCGGCTCGAAACAGCTTGCGCATTCGTAGCTGAAAAATCCCGCGGAGAAGTGCCCAGTGGCCACTGCACTCTCAATCTCCGCAAAGAGCGCTGGAATCTCAGCAGGCGAAAACGCTGCGCACACGCGCAGGGGAGCCGTGAACAATTGCGTCCACGGCTGCTCGTTAATTTGTCCGGGTTTTCCGCCTTCCAGCAGCACCGTGGCCGGCGTCTGCTCCACCAGCGCATAGACTTCCGCCGGAAGGGGATGCCGCCGCGTCATGCAGGCAGTGTAATTAAGAACCGCCGGTTACCGTCAGCACCATCGTGGTGTTGTAGGTGACGGCGGTGACGCCATTGGTCGACTGCGCGGTGACGATGACGGTGTAGGTGCCGTTGGGAGTCGCGGGGGGATGCGGCGGACCGTGTTGGTAGTAGTTGTAGAGCGGCTTACACGCGGTCGTCCCGAGCGCTGTGACCAGGCCGACTAACGCTAGCAACGAAAGGCGCTGCAACCACCGCCGCCGGCGCGCGCTCCATGCGAGTCCGCCAAGCCCAAGCATGCCGGGCAGCAAGATCGCCCAGGCTACCGGGCCGCTTTCATTGCCAGAGTGCGCAGGCCGCACAATGCGCGTGTTGAGCTGCGCTGAAGTTTGCAGCAGCATGGAGCTAACGGGCGGGCAAGCCGATGGCGCCGAATTGGCAGGGCAACTCGCGGGCGTGGTGGCCAGAATCTCTACGCTCTCCGGAGTAAAAGTGCAGCTGGCCTCACTTGGCAGGCCCGAACACGAGAGCGTAACGAACATGGGCGCTGTGAGAGCCGCATTGTCTTCTGGGATTACGTTGACGGCGATGGTGCCTGCCTGACCTGCCGTGAGCGTGAGCGGCAGCGTTGACGGCGCAACAGGCGCAAGCGAGAGCGTAAAGCTGGGGGTGGAGCTTACTTGGGCTGAAACATCGCTGGTGGCCGAAGCTGAGCTGAGGTGCGACCCATCGCCCACGTATACGGCGCGGAGGGAGTGATCTCCGCCGGCCAGCGAAAACGCCGGCGTTGCTTCTCCCGCTGAGTCTAAAGCCGCTTCGGCCAGCTCGCGGTTTCCATCTTCGATCAGGACCACTCCGCTTGCAGGCAGACCATCCGCGCCGGTCACGGCAACACTCGCGGTCGCCTGCGTGTGGCTGCCCTGCTCGGTGGTTTGCACGGTCAGGACTGTATTTGTCGTAATTTGTTGCGCTGCCACGGCCGCCGGCAGCACGGCCACGGCCATTGCGATTCCCAATCCAGCAACAAATTTACGGCGATTCCAGAGCAAGCTTGCTCCTCCAATGTTATTACTAAGTCGCCGGCTCCCTGATGGTCGCGGCGACCCAGCACTCACGGCTTCGGGGTAAAGCAGCTCTGGAATCGCGCCAGGCCGCAAAACGCGGCGGTTCAACCCTCTCACTTGCACCTGCTCCAACTCTCCAGAATGATCGCGCCTTCGCTCGGCAGCGCACTTTCGATGAACTATTCGTAAACCCCTATTGTATCTGGCCGGGGCCGACGCGGGCCAACGCGGCGGGCCAAGATGGCGGGCCGCTTTATTAGGCCTTTGTTGGACGTATCAGGTGGCAGAACGCCATCCAGGCGCCGCATGCAGGGCGAGGCGGGCGGCGGGATCGCACGGCGAAGCACGCGATGGGGCACGCAGCCGGCACATTCGAGTTCTACAATTGGGCCTGAATGATCGCTCATCTGCGCGGCAAGCTCATTTACAAGCAGCCCGGCCAGGCCATTGTCGAGGCCGGGGGTGTCGGGTACGACGTAGCCATTTCAGTGCCCACGTTCACGGCGCTGTCTTCAGTGGGCGCGGAGGCTGCGCTGCATATTCATACGCAAGTAAGCGACAGCCAGATCGCGCTGTTCGGCTTTTTGGAGACTGACGAGAAGCGCCTCTTTGAGCGTCTGATCACCGTGAGCGGCGTTGGCCCGAAGCTGGCCATCAAAATTCTTAGCGGTCTCAACTCCGAACGCGTGATTCAGGCCATTCGCGGCCAGGATCATGCGCAGCTTACGCACATTCCCGGAGTGGGCAGAAAGCTGGCCGAGCGCCTGGTAGTGGAGCTCAAAGACAAGCTGGATGATTTTGCTGTTGCGCCCACGCGGCCGACGGCGCAGGGGCCTGCCGTTGACGACGTGCTCTCAGCGCTGACGAATCTGGGCTATCAACGTCCGGCTGCGGAGAAGGCCATCGAGCAGGCCATCGCCAAAGACAAAGCATTGGCTGGTGATTTTGATGGGCTGTTCAGAGGCGCTCTGAAGATTATTCGTTAGCGACGAAAGTGGCCTGAACAGCATCTTTAAAAGAGGGGTCTGCAATGCCCATCATCCGGAACTGTCCGTCGTGCGGAAAGCCGAATCGCATTCCCGCAAAGCACGTTGCCGATACCGGCCGATGCGGAGCGTGCAAAGTGTCTTTGCCGCCGATGTCGGAGCCCATCGCGGCAGGTCCGACTGAGTTTGACGAAATCGTCGGCGCAAGCAAGGTTCCGGTGCTTGTGGATTTCTGGGCCGAGTGGTGCGGCCCCTGCCGCATGGCAGCGCCACACGTTGCGCAAGTAGCGCGTGAAATGGCTGGTCGCGCGGTTGTGCTCAAGGTCGATACCGAAAAGTTTCCGGAGCTCGCCGCGCGCTTCAAAGTCCAGGGCATTCCAAACTTCGCCGTCTTCGCCAACGGAGAGCTCAAGTTTCAGCAGGCGGGCCTGGTGGATGCGAATACGATGAAGAGCTGGCTCGCCCGCGCAGCTTAGCCGAAGAACCGCGCGATTCGCGAATGAGGTCAATCGCAAGGCGTGCAGATTTTCAAATGTGAAAATCTTACTGTGACATTCGCGCTAAACTCCAGTAGTCGTGGCTACAAAATCCAAATCAAAAACTACCGCTGGCACAACGCCGCCCTACTTCCGCCCGGAAGCTCTCGCCTTTCTGCGCAACCTGGCCAAGCACAATGACCGCGCGTGGTTTCAGCCGCGCAAAGCGCAATTTGAGGCGGAGTTGAAGGAGCCGATGCTCGCCGTCGTGCGCAAAATTACTGACGCGATGGCAGAGTTTGCGCCCAATCATGTTCGGCCCGCAGAGAAGTCTCTGTTCAGGATTTATCGCGACACGCGCTTCTCGAACGACAAGCGGCCCTACAAGACTCACGTGGCTGCGTGGTGGACGCATACGGGTTTCGAGAAAACCTCCGGCGCCGGCTACTACTTCCATGTGAGCGCGAAGGAAGTGATTATCGCCGCAGGATCTTACATGCCGGAGAAAGAACAACTGGCTGCGATTCGCTATTGGCTGCTCGATCATCATGCGGAGTTTCGCAAGCTGCTCAAGAGGCCGACGGTGCGCAAGCTCTATGACGAATTTGAGGGCAACGCGCTCACTCGGCCGCCGAAGGGATTTCCCGCCGAACATCCTGGCATGGATCTGATTCGCTGCCGGCAATGGGGGCTGGCTGCCGAGCTGCCCGCGAAGGCTGCTCTGAAAAAGAACATTGCGGACGTGGTGATTCGCTACTTCAAGGTTGCCGCGCCTGTGGTTGACGCGCTGAATACGCCGATTGCCGCGACTCTCGCGCCGAAGTGGAAGGTGCTGTTCGGGTTGAGATGAGAGGGCTGGAAGTGTCTTAATTTTGATCCGCAGTGCAATGAACAGCTGTTGAATGGCATTTAAACCAAAGAGTAGAATTTCAGAAGATTTCAGTTTTGCAATCCCATGATTACAAGCATCCACGCGCTGATCTATTCCGATGATGCCCCCGCAACGCGCGTGTTCCTTCGCGATGTGCTCGGCTGGCCGTACATCGAGGATGCGATGGGCGGAGGCGAGGGTTGGCTGATTTTCAAGACAGGGCCGAGCGAGATGGGAGTGCACCCGACCTACAGCGTGTACGAGGGCAAGACATACGAAGCGCCGCGGCACCATATGATCTCGCTGATGTGCGACAACATTGTAAAGACGATCGCTGAACTGAAGGGCAAAGGAGCGGAGTTCCACGGCGAGGTACGAGATCAAGGGTGGGGACTGGTGGCGATGATGGCCGTGCCGGGCGCGGACGACGTGATGCTCTACGAGCCGAAACATCCGCTGGCATACAGCCTTTGACCGAGGGAAAAGGGCGACAAGTTCATTCCGACCTTTTACCCTTCGCAAGACATCGTTCAAAATTGAAACCTGCCAAACCCGCTCCAAATGCGGGTTTTGGAGGCCTGATGCCTCAAAATCCGGGAAAAATCGGCATTAGACCCATAAAAACCCAAGAAAACTGTGGAAATCACGCATTTTCCCATTGACTTTGTACCTGCCCAGGCCGCATGGTAACCATCGGCAGGGTTCTTCGTAGCCGCATGAATACAGGGTTTTCGCGCACTCGGTAGTCTGATCTGCCCTCCCTCTTGCGGTAAGTGATGTTGCGCGGAAGCCCACCAAACAGGCAGCCCAGAGGGCTCGCCGAGAAGGAGAAATTCAATGGCATCTGGACTGACCAAGACGGCCCTTACACGGCTCCTGGCCGAGAAGCTCGAACTGACCAACAAGCAATCCGCAGCCTTCCTTGACCTGCTGGCGGAGACCGCCATCAAGGAAACCAAGAAGAGCGGCGTATTCGTAATCCCCGGAATCGGCCGTCTGGTGAAGGCCGAGCGCAAGGCCCGCATGGGCCGCAACCCCCAGACCGGCGAGGCCATCAAGATCAAGGCCAAGACCGTGGTGAAGTTCCGCGTGGCAAAGTCCGCCAAGGACGTTATCGCTCCGCCGAAGAAGTAGTCCCTTCCCCAAGCTGTAGAGAAAAGGGAGAGCCTCGCGCTCTCCCTTTTTCATTTTGTTGTCTAAATTTTGCTCGGACGGATTTTATTGGATACCGTCTGCCCGCTGGCTCATCCAATAAGTTATGACTTCGGCTCCAACTATCCCCGAGCAAATTGCGGCCACCCCGGCGCACAGTTCATCGATTCTCATCCTTCTGCGTCTTGAGGGTCTGGTTGTCGCAGGCGTCGCAGCGCTGCTCTATGCGCGCACGGGCGCGAGCTGGTGGCTGTTTGCGGCGCTGTGGCTTGTGCCGGATCTTTCGATGCTCGGTTATTTGGCAGGCCCGTGCCAGGGCGCGCGGATTTACAACGCGGTCCATTCCTACGTTGCGCCTGGGGCGCTGGCGCTTGCTGCGCTGCTACTTCCGGGAACACACGCCGCGTTGCCAATTGCGTTGATCTGGGCCAACCACATTGGGGTCGATCGGCTGCTCGGCTACGGGCTCAAGTATGGGGACGGTTTCGGGTTTACGCATCTAGGGCCAGTGGGAAAAAAGCGAGCCTGATCAGGCAGGGTCGGCCTTGGCTTCATCCAGTTTCGATTCGCCCGTTTCCGATTTCTTGGGCGGCACCAGCGCGCGCACGATCAGCCACACGCCAAAGGCGATCAGGATTGATCGGGGCCAATTGAGATGGAAGTAAGCAAATGCCGCGATGTAGACTGCCGCGCCGGCAAGCGTCGGAATCCACGCCTTCATCATGCCACGTGCAAATAGCGAAGCCAGAAAGCTCCAGAAAAACCCTTCCAGCATGAGTTGCTGATCGTAGAACCAGGCGAGAACCGCCATGGTGACGAACATGCCAATGGCCATGATCTCAGTGAGGAGCGCAGTGAGCCAGTGCGGCTTGTTCCCGGCCGGCGGCAAGCTGCCACGCAAGCGGGGAAACAACCGAGGCACGGAGCGCAGATACTCCACGTAGGGCTGGCCAAGTTGTTTGGTGAGGAATGCTTCTTCGCCCAGAATCAAGCGCAGGAAAAAGATGGTCAGCAGCACGATGCTGAATAGCGCGCCCGATGGCGCCATAAGCAGCGAGACGGCGAGCATCATGCACCAGCCGCCCAGGTAGAGAGGGTTGCGAACATAGCGGTAAGGGCCGTCGGCCATTACTGCGCCGGCCTGCATATAGCCGTGATGAACCGTACTGTATCCCAGGTAGGCTGTGCCCCACACGCGCAAAACCGCGCCTGCGAGCGCGATGAGTGCGCCGAAAACGATGACGATCGGCGTTGCTACGGCGAAGCTGGCCAGGCTCAGCCTGCTTGTCTCAAGCGGAAGCCATTCCAGCGTTGAGATTCGCCGGCCGAAATCCCATCCCCCTAGCCAGGGCGACCAGAATCCCACGAAGACGATCGCAATCATGATCAGCATCCGCAGGCGAAACTCGATGGCGCTGGCGCGCATGATTCTCTCCAAAAGCAATGTAGGTTTTATGGCTGACCCAAGAATACGCGGAGGCGCAAGAAGGAAGATGAATCCAGCTACTTCAGATTCCTGGGCTATTTCAGATTCTTGATTGTTGCGCCGTCGGGGATCTTCACCTCGAATTGGCTGTCGGGAGCGTCGACATTCTCGTGTACCGCTTCAAAACTCAGCACCAACTGGATTCCCTCCTGAGGTCGCTTGATGGTCACCTTGGAGGGGTACTTGCCGGCGCTGAACGTGGTGTAGTTGGTGTAGAAGATCTGCGTCTCCAGCACGCCCTCGCTGTTGTAGACATACTGTTCGTAGGGCAGCATGTCATCGCGGTGGAATGTGATGGAGCGGGCTGGTAGAAGCTCGTGGCCACTTTTATGGTGCATGACGCTCAAAACATATTCGGGCTCTGTGTACAAATGCTTGTTCGAGGCGTCCGAAACCGTTTCGGTGTCGCTGGCCACCATGTATTCATCGTCCGGGTCCAGGCCCCGTACCGCGATCGCATCCAGAAAAAAGTCAGGACGAAGGTTTAGAAGCGCGGTGGGCGACTGCTCCGTAACAGTGTTCGTGCCCTCGATGGCCGTGTTCTTCGATGGAATGACAAGCGTGAAGTTGTTGCCGTCGCTGGCCATGTCAAAGATCATCAGGCCGAAATATGTTCCCCTCACGCGCAGCATCTTCGGCTTGCGCATAATAATTATCCCGCGGCAGGAAGGAAGGTCCTCCGTGATGCCTTCGCCGGTTTTCGTCTCCGTGGCGTAAATCTCCACGGTGGCTGTCAAGGTCTTCACGGCGTCCCAGCGCTGATTGAGTTGCTTCACCAGTTCCTCCGGCGTAGCTGTTTGCACAATTGCCGGAGCCTTGGGAACGGGGAGGTGGCGCTTGGTCGGAATGAAGTATGAGCATCCGGAAAGCATGAACGGAAGAGCGAGTGCGACGGCGAATCGAAACACGGGGGAGAAGCGAGCATGGATCTTCATCGATCGCCCGCCTTCTTTTGCGCCTTGCGATAGAGGGCGACGTTGCGATTGTGCTCGTCGAGGGTCGCGGCAAACAGAGAATGGCCCTGAGCGTCAGTTCCGGCGGCGACAAAGTAAAGGTAGTTCGTCTTCGGCGGATCCATGGCCGCGCGCAGCGATGGAATGCCGGGATTGCAGACAGGGCCCGGCGGCAGTCCAGCGTGCAGGTATGTGTTGTATGGCGTGTCGCGCGTAAGATCGCTCTCGTAGATGGCGCCCCGCCAATGCTTTGTAAGCTCTAGCCCGTAGATCACCGAGGGATCGGTGTTGAGCGGCATGTTTTGTGCCAATCGATTCTGAAACACACTGGCCACCAGTGGGCGCTCGGCATCGACGGCCGTCTCGCGCTCCACAAGCGACGCAATGGTCACTACCTGATGCACATTCTCACCCAACCCCAACTGCATTGCCTCCACGCGGAAGCGCTTGACCATGGCGGCGACCAACTCAATCGGCGTGACCTTTGGCGAAAAGCGATACGTATCCGGAAACAGGTAGCCCTCGAGACTTTTTGCGCCAGGGTCCAAATCTGCCACCAGATCCGTCTGGCTAATTGCCGCGTCCAGAAAGTCCTGCCCGGTTCCCAACTTCGCCTGTTCCACGCGTGCTGCAATTTCGAAGATGCTGGCTCCCTCAGGAACCGTCAAAGCAATGGTAAAAACGTCGCCGCGAGCAATCCGCGCATAAGCTTCTGTTACCGGTGCCGGATGGTCAAATCGATAGGTTCCGGCGTGCAATGTTCCGTGCCGGTACCAACGCACCAAATCGAAGGCGTATCGGCTGCGAACGATGCCCGCCGCTTCCAGCTGACGGCCAATGCGCACGGCGGACGAGCCGGGCGCAATCGTGACGAGCGTCTCAGAATCCGGCCCGTAGGGAGCGAGCACCAGCCACGCTACCGCCCCGGCTCCGGCGGCCGCAACCAGCAATAATACCAGCAAGATAGCTGCCGCACCGGAACCTTTCTTTCTGCCGCCACTCCGTCCGCGTCGAGCCATCCTGCCGTTGTGGACCCTTCCCTGAAGAATAAGAACGCGAAGATCGCTACCGGTGTTCCACCCTACCTGGATTGTACCGGGATCGAACCCTCTCCGCGGCTATCGAAAGCGCCCGGAGCAGGCGGCGACTCAAATACGTAAGCGGGCGCGTAAGCGAGCCTTAAGGCGGGCCGCCAGCTGGCCGTAAGCTAAAAGAGAGGTGCTGTGTAAGTGGACTCTGAGGGTCAATCAGGCAAACCGGCACCCCATCCAGCCCGGCATCCGGCTCGCTATTTGGGCCTGGACGTTGGCAGCAGGCGTATCGGCGTTGCCGTGTCGGATGAGCTGGGCCTGACGGCGCAGCCTGTGATGACGCTTGAGCGGCGGGGCAGCGGTCCTGCCAACCGAAGAGAAGACTTGCGATCGCTGGCCCGCCTTTCTCGCCGTTTTGGCGTGGCGGGAATCGTGGTCGGCAACCCGTTGCATCTCTCCGGCGAATCAAGCCCGCGTGCCGCCAAAACGCACGCCTTCGCGGCCGAGTTGGGCGAACTGACGGGCTTGCCGATTCACTTTTGCGATGAGCGCCTGACCACCCGCGCGGCGCACGAGATTCTCTACGAGGCCGGCCATGAACGACAGAAGCACGGCAGGGTGGTGGACCAGGTGGCGGCGACGCTGATCTTGCAATCATTTCTGGATGAGAAGCAGAGACTTAAGAGCTTAGAGGCCTGAATTCGAACGGCGTTCTTCTTCTTTCCATCGATCAGGATGATTGTGCGTGGCCGATTTGCGGCGTTTGCGCCGGAACACAACTGCAAAAACGAGCAGCACACCAATTCCGGTGGTTGCCAGCAATGCGAGCCAAACCGCGCGCCCGAAGCTCAGTTGCTTAAGCTCTTCGGTTGCATGCCCGTTTGAAGGATCGAGCACCAGCGCGAATCTGTAGCTGATGACAGCGAGATTGTTCTCGCCATTTGCTCGATACGCCTCGCCCAAACTGTCGAATGCGTTTGAAGAAACAGGGTGCTCCATCGCATTCAGCCTGAAAATCGCGATCGCGTCGCTTGCCCGTCGATCTCCGTAGAGCAACTGGTAACCCAGCGTATTCAATTCTGACTCGCCGAGGTCGTAGTCGCCGCTTCTCTTCAGAGTGCGGTATTGTTTGAGAGCTGCTCGAATCCCCGATTCGTGAATGATCTTGTAGAGCTTCTCGGCTCCCGATTGCGCGGGCAAAACATAGGGTCTGGCCACCAGGATGTTCTGGATAGCGGCGTTTATATCCTGGCGCTTACTGTTTCCTTTGTTCGTCAGCATGATGACGGTGACCCTGTCCGCAAGCCGGCGGCCAATGAACGCTCGGAATCCGGCATTACTCCCTGTGTGCCAGAGATACGTGCCACCTGACTCCTGCTTTATATTCCATCCGAAGCCGTAGTCCGAGGCGCCTTGCAGCACTTTGCCCGGCGCAAATGCCTCGGCCAAAGTGGACTGATGCACTAGCCTCTCCGTGTAGAGGGCATGGTCCCACTTGAATAAATCATCGACGGTGGAATAAATGCCGCCGTCGCCCGGAATCGCAGTCGGGCCTCCGTCATCTACTTGCCCGAATTGCCCATAGCCAACGGCCGTACTGGCATTTTTCTTCCCTGGAGTGTCGTACACGAAAGTGTTGCTCATGCCTAGGGGCGCAAAAATCTCCTGCTCAAGGAACTCGCCAAACCGCATTCCGGAGACTCTTTCTGCCACGATCGCCCAAAGGGCGTATCCGGGATTGCTGTATCGGTACTCCAGCCCGGGCTTCCCGAGTTGATCGTCCTTTTGCAGGAGCGCGAGGATCAGACCTTGTTGGCTCAAGCCGGAGTCGTCGATTCCTAAATCGCCGTAATCGGGAATGCCTGAAGTATGGTTTAACAACTGTCTCAGAGTGATCTGGCTGAGGTTGGTCGAGCGCGAGAACTCCTGAACGTATTTACAAACCGGGTCGTCGTAACTGAGTTTGCCGCGCTCGGCCAGGATCATAATGGCCATTGCCGTGAATTGTTTTGTGACCGAACCGATATTGGACGGCGTCTCAGGAGTGAAATCGGCGCCTGTCTGGAAGTTCGCCTTTCCAAACCCTTTGCGATAAATTGTGTTTCCTTGCACAGCAACGAGGATGGCGCCATTGAACTGGCCCCGTTGGTACAACGTTGACATCAGCCCATCGATTTCAGCCGTTTGGTCGGCGGGCACTGCATAGACCACCGCACACCAAATCGGTAGACAGGAGAGAGCGGTCGCCATCCAAAGCGTTTTTTTAAGTGACCTCTGGGTCACACTATCGAACATCATGCAAATGCGTACGCAGATTCATGGCGTAGCGTTCCGCAAACGGTTGAAGCACGACTCTTGGTTAAAGCGGGATAAGGCTTCATTTTTCAGCAGTATCGTGTAAGTCGCTCGCCCGCCTCCCATGTCCTTGCGTCCCTTGGTCCCTAATACCTGCCTTATAATCAAGGCTCAGGAACGTTTAACTTTTGCAGCTGGAGCAGCCTGTCCGCACTACCGGAACACAGATGCCCGATCACATCAAAAAGCAGCTCCTCGAGGAGATCAAGCAGCTCGAGTACGAGCTCACCACGGAGTTGCCCGCCGAGATTAAGAAGGCGCGGGCTCTGGGAGATCTGTCGGAGAACGCCGAGTATCACATGGCCAAGCAGCGGCAGGAGTTTGTGAATGCCCGCCTTGGCCAGCTCAAGAAGCGCATGGGTGAACTGTCGCTGGTGAACCTCGCCAACATTCCGCGCGACAAGGCGGGATTTGGATCGACGGTGGTGGTTTATGACTCGACGAAAGACGAAGAGATTGTTTACCGTCTTGTGACGAGCGAAGAGGCCGACGTCTCCAAAGGGTTGATCTCGACTACTTCACCCATTGGCCACGGAATCGTGGGCAAGAAGGTCGGCGACGTGGCTACGATCGTAACGCCCAACGGAAAACGCCAATTGGAAATTCTGAAACTGACGACGATCCATGATGAGGCCGCGGCGGCGGAATCCGCGGGCAACGCAGGGGACGGCGCAGCAAAATAGCAAGGAAGATTTGGAATGACCTGGACTAGCGCTTTTGGCCGTGCCTGCGGCTGGCTTTTGGACCGCATCGTGTATGGGCTGGCGCTTACCCGCATCTCGCCCAACGCGCTTACATTCATCGGACTTGTGATCAACATCGTCGCTGCGTTTTTCTTTGGCCACGCCAACTCCACCAACGGCGACATCATGTTTTTCTACGCCGGGCTGGTCATCTTCGGCGCAGGCATCTTCGACATGGTCGACGGCCGCGTAGCGAGACGCATCAACAAGGTCACCGTTTTCGGCTCGTTCTTTGACTCGGTGATTGACCGCTACTCCGACGTTGTGCTTTTTTTCGGGCTTCTTGTCTACTACGGGCGCATCAATCGTTTTCGTTATGTGGTGCTGGTGGCGTTCGTTATGTGCACTTCGCTCATGGTCAGCTACACGCGTGCGCGTGCCGAAGCGCTTATCGGATCGTGCAAAGTGGGCTTCATGGAGCGGCCCGAGCGCATCGTGCTCATCCTGCTGGGCGCACTGTTCAATCGCTGGGGCGTGATGGCCCCGGTGCTGTGGCTGCTTGCCGTTCTTTCGACGGTCACTGTGGTTCACCGCGTCGTCTACACTTACCAGAACACGAAGCACCTGGCGCCATTAAGCCCGGGATGAGCGCTTGAGCCTTTCTTACCGCACTTAGCATCTAAGAGTGAGTTATGAGCACAGAAAAAGCGACATTCGGAGCAGGGTGTTTTTGGGGCGTTGAGGCTGCGTTCGCGGCCATTCCCGGCGTGACGGCGACGGCTGTGGGCTATGAAGGCGGATCGCTCGACCGGCCAACCTACAAAGATGTGTGCACGGACACGACTGGCCACGCGGAAGTCGTTGAGCTGGATTTCGATCCCGAAAAAGTGAGCTACGAAAAGCTGCTCGACGCGTTCTTCGAGTTGCACGATCCCACCACGCTCAACCGCCAGGGGCCGGACTGGGGTGCGCAGTATCGCTCGGCGATTTTCTATCATTCTCCGGAACAGGAAGCGCAGGCGCGCGCGAAGATCGAACAGCTCACCGCCGATGGCCGCTACAAACCGCGCAAGATTGTGACCAAGGTGGAACCGGCGCAAACGTTCTGGCGCGCGGAAGACTACCACCAGCGCTATCTGGAAAAGCGCGGCCAGGCGAGCTGCCACATCTAAAAGACAGTTCGTTGTTCACAGTTGTCAGTTCGGGAGATGAGTGCCGCCGCTCTCGTCCTGCTACTCCACGTTTCCAAGGGCTTCGGGCGCTTCCGTCGGGTCTACTTCTCCCTCAGTCTCGGCTTCGGCGTTGGTCTCCGCTTCTGGCTCCGCATCCTGCGCGGCTTCGAGTTCGACGGACTCGCCGGACTCGTCGATCCAGAGGCAGGCGATCCACCACAGCAGCACGCACAAGTACACCACTTTGTCGGCATTCACCAACTTATCGCGCAGGCCCAAAACCTTTTCGTATTCCGCCTGAGTATGTATGACGGAGTGCGTGCCAATGGCCTGCAAGGTTCCGCGAAGCGCCAGTTGCGCAAGCGCCACCGTCGAAAGTCCGACCATGATCCGCTGCGCATGGCTGCGCCATCCAGCCCCGAAGCGTCTCGCCAGCAGAGTCACAAGCAGGCCCAACTCGATGGTCAGCACGCCGGACAACAACGTGACCTTGTCCGCGGCGAACTGCATGAACCGGATCGCCTCATATTGCGATTGAGCCGTCAGCGTCAACCATGACGGCCACGGTCCCCATAGCACCAGCACCGCCGTGCCCCCGGCCAGCACCGCCAGCGTGCCGATGATCCAGCCCAGTCGTTTTGCTCCATGAAACGAGCGCCGCGCTAACTCCGCCAACACAAGCAGGCCAATCACGGCGTTTAGATTTGACAGCGTCCAATAAATCTCAATCCCTGTGATGCGCGGCAGTCTCGTCAACAGGAGCTGTTCTGTCAGCAACAGCAACCCCATCATCGAAATGCTCGCGGTAAACCAGCGAAAACGCTTAGCCCTGTCACGCCCCAGCAGCACAACAAGCAAGACAAGCAGCGCTGCGAACGTCAGCGTCCATAGAATCTGAGTAGCCGAAAAATCGAAGTTGCTGAAGTGCATTTGAACCTTGTCCGGGCGCGGCTTTACTCGGCCGCAAGCCCCCAACAAGTCTAACCGGGCAGGCGGACATTACAGCGGAACTCGAGCACCCTGCCATAATTCCATCATGCTGGTTCTCGCTTCCGCTTCGCCGCGCCGTAGTGAACTCCTAACCCAGGCGGGCTACCGGTTCCGAGTGCATCCCGCGCATATTTCTGAGGACCTGCTGCCGGGCGAGGACCCGATCGCCTATGTAACTCGCCTGGCGCGAGAAAAGGCCGAGGCGGTCTTTCGCGAGCTAACCGGCGGCGAGTCTCAGGAACTCCTTCGTGACAGCCGATCCGAATTGGCCGTGCTGGGCGCGGACACCACCGTCACCCTGGACAACATAATCCTGGGCAAGCCCGCGAATGCGGCTGACGCGGCGCGCATGTTGCGCATGCTTTCTGGCCGCACGCATCGCGTCGTTACCGGCGTGGCGGTGGTCACCGCCGAGAACGTTGAAGTGGCCGCGGAAGTGACGGCGGTTCGCTTTCTCACTCTCTCCGACGCGGAAATCACGGATTACGTGGCCAGCGGCGAGCCCATGGACAAGGCCGGTGCTTACGCGATCCAGGGACGTGCCGCCCGATGGATTCCCCGCATCGAAGGCTGCTACTTCAACGTGGTTGGCCTGCCGTTGGCGCTGGTGTCTGCGATGCTGGAATTGTCGAGGCCCGAAAAGACGGCGCTGGAATAATGCAGGAGCACCGGACATAGCCCCGGCTACACAATCTGCTTTCGGAGATAGAATGGTGGCGATTTCAATTTAAGCCCACGCTCATGCGGAATTCTCTTTTCATTTGCTGCGCGGTTGGATTATTCGCCGCTTTGTCGCCGGTGCTTCTTTCCGCGCAATTCCAGCCGCCGAATCCGGACGAATTGAAGATGACTTCAGACCTCAAGGCCCCGGGAGCGGACGCGGTGTATCTCGAGATGAGCGAATTCGATAACGATGTCCTTCACTACAGAACCCACTACACACGCATCAAGGTCTTGACGGAGAAGGGCAAAGAGCTTGGGACCTTCACCACGCCTTTTCAGCAGGGGAGTACGGGGATCAGGGAAATTCATGCCCGCACCATCCACTCCGATGGCACGATCATTCCGCTATTGGTAAAGCCGGAAGATCTGTTGACTGTGAAGGCCGGCGACGTAGAGATCAAGAATAAAGTCTTTACGCTGCCCGACGTGGAAGTCGGAAGCATCTTGGAATACAGCTATGACCTGACGTACCGCGATGACGTCGCTCTTGATCCGCCGTACTGGCAGGTGCAACAGCCATACTTTGTTCACAAGGCACACTTTGAGTTCAGGCCCGGTGCAGTGTATCTGGATTTGATGAACGGCAACATCCTTACGGACGCGGGGGCCGGCTATGATCGGCGCAATCCCATTCCTGTCATCTGGGCCCAGCGGCTTCCCGAGGATTCCACCGTGAAAGCAAACCTGAACGGCACATACAGTCTGGATCTGGCAGATATTGCCCCGATTCCGAAAGAGGATTGGATGCCGCCGATCAGGAGCTTTTTCTACGAGGTCAGTTTTTGCTACAAACTCGACACCAACCAGGCCTGGCAGGAGGGCGGTAAGGTGTGGTCAAAGAATGTCGACGAGTTTGCCGAACAGTCAAAGGCCATCAAGGATGGCGTGAACGGACTGATCGCTTCAACTGACAGCGGCCTCGATAAGGCAAAGAAGCTCTACGGGGCTCTCGAGGCTCTCGACAACACAGACTACTCCCGCGAGAAAGGTGAAACGGAGCGAAAAAGCCTGAAGTTAAAGAATGAGAAGCGCGCGGGCGATACATGGGCGCAGAAAAGCGGAAGTCCCAACGCCCTCGCTCTCCTCTACCTTGCCATGCTGCGGGCCGCGGGACTCACTGCTTACGCTGTTGAGGTGGTGGACCGCGACAAGGGAATTTTCGACCCGGCTTACCTGGAGCTCGATCAACTCGATTCAGTCCTCGTGGTTTTGGACACGGGCGGAAAACAGGTCGTCCTCGATCCGGGCGAGAAGATGTGCCCTTTTGCGACTGTAAGCTGGCGCCACTCCTATGCCAGCGGACTCGGCCAAAGCGCGCAAGGCGTTTCCATCATGATTACTCCTCAGCAACAGTACGCAGAAAACACAATCAAGCGCACGGGCATCCTGAGCGTGGACGCTCAAGGCGGCGTCTCGGGACAAATCCAGATCGCGATGACGGGACAGGAAGCGCTGCGCTGGCGGCAACTGGCCCTGGAGAATGACGAAACCGAATTGAAGAAGCAATTCGATAAAGAATTGAAGGACCTGGCACCCGAGGGAGTTCAGGCCCGCGTCGATCACTTTGAAGCGATGAACGACCCCAGCGCCACTTTGAACGCCGTGGTCAATGTGACTGGAACGTTGGGCGTTCCCGCCGGAAGACGTCTGATTATACCGACCTTCTTTTTCGAGACACGCGGCACCGTGCCGTTTGTGAGTGAGGCGGTGCGGCAGGTTCCAGTCGATATGCACTACGCAGAGCGTGTCACTGACCAGATCACCTATCGCCTGCCTGATGGACTGGCCGTAGAGGGCGCGCCGGCGGACGCGAATTTTTCGTGGCCGGCACACGCGCTGTTCGTAGCCAAGAGCCAGACGCAGCCGCGCCAGATTACCATCGCGCAAACGCTGACTCGAGCCTTCACGATAGTTAAGCCCGAGGAATACCAGGACTTGCGCGGGTTCTATCAGAAGGTTGCCGCCGCCGATCAGGCGCAGCTGGTCTTGACCGCAACGATGAAAAACGGCAACTAGGTCCCGCTCGTTGGTGATGTGCGGCGACGACGGTTTCAGGTTAGAATGGTCGCGATTTCAAAACAGGTCTGCTCTTATGCGGAAAATCCTCTTCCTGCGCTGCGCAGTTGGTCTGTGCGCCGCTTTGTCGCCGGCAGTTCTTTGCGCGCAATTCCAGCCGCCGAATCCCGGCGAATTGAAGATGACCTCGGACCCCAAAGCCCCGGGCGCCGCGGCTGTGTATCTCGACTACGAGGAAACCGACGACGACAGCCTGCATAGCCAGACCTACTATGCCCGCATCAAGGTGCTGACCGAAAAGGGCAAAGAGGCAGCAACGGTGGAGATTCCCTACCGTGGAGGCGAGTTCTCGATCGGAAGCGTAACCGGCCGCACCATCCACGCCGATGGCACCATTGTCCCTTTGAACGTCAAGCCCGAGGATCTCCTGGTCGGAAAATACAACGATGCTGCGGCCGGGCCTGACGTGAACGTCCAACAAGTACGTAGAGAACGCACGGTCTTCACTCTGCCCAGCGTCGAGGTCGGCAGCGTTCTTGAGTACACCTTCCAGGTACGTTTCAATTCGAAGTTTTTTAACGCTGCGTACGACTGGCACCTGAGTCCGGACTGGGAGGTCCAAAGGAAATATTTTGTCCACAAAGCGCATTACTTGTTCACGCCCTCCGTAATTCTCAATTTGCTCTGGTGGCCCATTCTTCCCCAAAGCGCACAAATCATCACCGACGCTGCAGGCCGGTACGTCCTCGACGTGAAAGACATTCCAGCCGCCCCGGACGAGGAGTGGATGCCGCCGATCGATAGTGTCCTTTACAAGGTGCACTTCTATTACAGAGGGCCCCTCGAGCCAATCAATGTGGATGACTATTGGAAGGACGAGGCTAAGAACTGGTCGAAGGACGTAGACCACTTCGCTGAGCCCACCAAACCGATCCGCGATGCGGTCGCCGGCCTGGTTGCGCCGGGTGACAGCGACCTGGTAAAGGCGCAAAAACTTTATACAGCGGTTGAAGCCCTCGACAATACCGATTACTCACGGCAAGTTGGCACTTCGGAACTGAAGCAGTTGAACCAGAAGGAGGCCACTCGCGCCGAGGATATCTGGGCACAGAAGCGAGGCAACAGCAACGACCTCGCGCAGCTCTACCTCTCTTTGTTGCACGCCGCCGGCCTAACGGCATACGCCACCAAGGTAGTCGATCGCGATCGCGGCGTCTTCGACGCCAGCTACATGACCCTCGACCAGCTCGACAGTACGCTCGTGATCGTGAACACAGGAGGCAAAGAGGTTCTTCTTGATCCCGGCGAAAAGATGTGCCCCTTCGGCACCGTCAATTGGAAGCACTCTGACGCAGGCGGCTTGCGGCAAAGCGCCGATGGGCCGGGCAGAACCGTTACTCCGGCGCAGGTTTTCGGTGCGAACACAATCAAGCGCTCCGGCGAGATCACCGTCGATCCGCATGGAAGCATCACTGGAACTCTACAGATTGTGATGGCGGGCCAGGAGGCGCTTTTGTGGCGACAGGCCGCACTCGAAGTCGATGCAACGGAGTTAAAGAAACGGTTCGATCATGGTTTTGGAGAGCACGGTCTGGGGGAGATTGTTCCCGCAGGCGTTGAGGCTCATGTTGACCACTTTCTGGGGCTGGACGATCCGGACAGCCTGCTGATGGCAGTCGTGAAGGTGACGGGCACGGTTGGCACGGCCACTGCCAAGCGGCTGATTCTGCCCGGTTTTTTCTTCGAGACCCGCGAAGCTGAGCCCTTTGTCAACGAAGATACGCGTCTGGAACCGATCGATATGCATTACGGCGAACAGGTAACCGAGCAGTTGACTTACGATCTGCCGGTGGCCGTTTCGGTGGAGGGCGCGCCGCAGGACACGAGGGTTTCCTGGGAGGCCCACGCCGTCTACGTAGTCAAGACCAAATCGCAGCCGGGCCAATTGACCGTGGCCCGCGTTCTGGCCCGTGCGTTCGATGTTGCCAAGCCAACGGATTATCAGGACTTACGCGGTTTCTACCAAAAGGTGGCCGCGGCCGATCAGGGGCAGTTCGTCTTCACTATCGCGGCCAGCCAAACCGGCAACTGAATCTCCAGCATTAATCTTTGGTGTCAAAATCCGACCTCAATTCTTTGAATTGTTCCGTTCGCCGGATTGGTTCCGGGTTAGAATGATCGCACCCCAAAATCAGGGCTAATTTTCATGCCTAAATCGATTATCTTGCGTGGCGTAGTTCTGCTTTGCGCCGTAGTGTCGCCAGTTCTGGTTTGCGCGCAGTTCCAACAGCCCAGCGACGAAGAGCTCAAGATGACTGCCGATCCCAAGGCTCCGGGAGCGGCGGCGGTCTACCTTGATTACGAAGAGATCGCCAACGATCCGTTGCACTACGAGAGCACCTATGCTCGGATCAAAGTGCTCACGGAAAAGGGCAAGACGCTAGCCACCGTTGAGCTTCCTTACTTCCTGAAGGGATCCACCAAGATCACTGACATCAAGGGCCGAACCATCCAGCCTGACGGGACGATCATTCCGCTCACCGTCAAGCCCGAGGATCTTGTGGTGGTTAAGACCGGCGATTATCAGGTCGAAAGGAAGGTATTTAGTCTACCCAGCGTCGAAGTCGGCAGCATTCTGGAGTACCGCTACGACCTGGAATACGGTGACAACTCTTTTTCGTCTCCGACGTGGGATATCCAGCGGCCTTATTTTGTGCGCAAGGCACATTACTCGTTCACGCCCGAACCCAGCTTCATGCCTGTGGGATCAGCCGCCGCGGGCCGGGCAGATTACGGGATGGAGGATAGCCGAGGACGCGTAATCAGCAGCCTCATCTGGTGGCAGCACCTGCCTCCTGGCGTAAAAATGCAGACCAGCGTCAACGGCAGTTACACCGTGGATGTGACCGACGTTCCACCTGCTCCCGACGAGGACCACATGCCGCCCATCCAGAGCCTTCTCTACAGGGTGGGATTTTTCTACAGCTATGCGCATGACCCGGCCGTCTACTGGGCAAGTGAAGTCAAGCTTTGGTCAAAGGATGTCGACAAATTCGCCGAACCATCCCGGACTGTCAGCGACGCAGTGAATGGTTTGGTTGCATCCACCGACGGCGATCTGGATAAAGCAAAGAAGCTCTACGATGCGGTACAGGCCCTCGACAATACTGATTTTTCACGCAAGAAAAGCGAGTCAGAGTTGAAGGAGTTGAAGATCAAGGAAGTCAAAAACGCCGTGGACACATGGACGCAGAAGAGCGGGTCCGGTGACGACATCGCGACGTTGTATTTGTCCCTGTTGCGCGCCGCGGGTCTCACGGCATATGCCGTCAGGGTCGTTGACCGCGACCGCAGCACGTTCGATCCCAGCGACATGAGCCTGGACCAGCTCGACTCCACGCTGGTTGCGTTGACCACAGGCGGCAAGCAGATCGTACTCGATCCTGGAGAGAAGATGTGTCCGTTTACGACCGTGAGCTGGAAGCATTCCGATGCTTCAGGCATTGGCCAAAGCACACAGGGCGGGTCGTTTGTAACAACGCCGATGCAGCAATATAAGGACAATGTCACCTCGCGTCTGGGGGATGTTTACCTCGACGCGCAGGGCGGGATTACCGGACACATCAATGTCATCATGATCGGGCAGGCGGCGCTCCACTGGCGACAGAGGGCGCTCGAGGAAGATGACGCCGAATTAAAGAAGGAGTTCGACCGCGAAGAGTTGCAGGGGAAGGTGCCGGACGGCGTAGAAGCACACGTTGACCACTTCCTCGCGATGAACGATCCGTATACAAACCTGATGGCCGTAGTCAACGTGACCGGATCGATTGGTACGGCGACGGGCAAGCGCCTTATTTTACCCGGGTTCTTCTTTGAAACCCGGAGCAGCATTCCATTTGTGAACGAGGATAAGCGGCTGGAGCCGGTCGACATGCACTTCGGCAATCGCGTGACCGATGACATCACCTATCACCTGCCTGACGGGATGACCGTGGAGGGCGCACCCCAGGATACAAACATCCCCTGGTCTGGGCACGCACTCCTTATTGCCAAGAGCGTGGCGCAGCCCGGCCAAATCACCATTGGCCAAACATTATCGGTTGCGTTCACGCTGGCTAAACCGGAAGAGTACCAGGACTTGCGCGGCTTCTATCAAAAAGTCGCGGCGGCCGATCAGGCGCAATTGGTTTTGACTGCGTCTCCGGCTGCTACGGTGGGGAAAGGCAACTGATGCGCGCGCATACGAGACTTTCACGCTTTCTGATTGTCGCAATCTGCGGCGGAGCGACTCTTGTCAGCTCGCATCTGGCTGCTGCCAAGGACAAACAGGAATCGATTCCGCAGTGGGGCCTGGATGCGGCGAAGACTCCGACGCCGGATTACGCGAAGAACTCGGGTTCGGTGATCCTGTACGACGAGTACCTGGAGACCATTGACAATTCTGGTCGCGCGGTTGAGCGCAGGCGCGAAGCCTTCCGTATTCTTCAACCGCAAGGTCGCAACGATGCCAACTGTGCGGTCGGATTTGATGTCGACGAGAAGATCAATTCCTTTTACGAGTGGACGATCGGCGCCGATGAAAAGCAATTCCAGGCCAAGGACACTGACTTTATAGACATCGGCGACCCCAACCGCCCCGTCATGCTCTCCACTGAAAAAGTGCGCGTCGTTCGTCCTCCCGCCGCCGATCCCGGCGCAACAGTTATTTGCGAGTCAGAGGAGTTGCTTGCCCCCTACGAGCAAGAAAAGATCTGGCAAATTCAGGACGACACTCCGAGAGTTCTTCAGGCGCTCGAAGTCGATCTCCCCGCCGGCCGCTCTTATGCGTCGTCCTGGCATCGATATG
>Ga0182024_10004759_pt1 | contig 30887 bp, 28 predicted proteins | sample P32metaG_FD_120480 | JGI IMG/M metagenome (GOLD analysis project Ga0182024, IMG submission 120480) | Permafrost microbial communities from Stordalen Mire, Sweden - P3-2 metaG (Illumina Assembly) | ecosystem: Environmental > Terrestrial > Soil > Wetlands > Permafrost | place: Sweden: Stordalen... | reverse complement strand
CGAAGGACATTAAAGCGAATATGAGATCCTCGAAAGTACTCGCACTGCAGAGCGGTCGCATAGAAGTGCTGTATGAACGGGCGAAAGCGTACAAGCGCTTGGGCCGGACCAAGGAGTACGAGCAAGATACGGCAGAGGCCAATAAATTGACTGAGGAGCTATAGCTCGTGAATATGGTGCCTAATATGAATCGCCTTTGCGCCGTTGGTATAGCAATTTGTTTCTTGTGCCTGCCTGTCGGCACGCCTGGGAACCAGGCTCACGCAGCTGACAATGCCAACGCCAGCGGCACCGGCTTAATGCTTAAGGCTAGGCAAGCTTACCGCCGAGGCGATCACACTGCCGCTTTAACATTTTACAAGCAGGCGCTCCCGCTGGTTAAGGGATCTGATTTGGAAACTACGGCCTACTCGGGTATGGCTGATAGCTACTGCAATCTGAAACAATACCCAGCTACGATCAAGAATGCAGATGAAGCTATAGCTCTGTTGCACAAGGAACAAAGCACAGACCGGGTCAAGGGACGGCTAGCATGGTTGTACTACCAGAAATCGAAATCGGAGACAGCGCTAGGACATCCGGACACGGCAATCGCAAATCTGACCTCGGCCATTGAAGCGCGACCGATCGATCAAGCATACTTTCTCAACCGTGCACGACTTTACGTAAAGGTTGGTCGAAACAATGATGCAGTTAATGATTTAACGACGTCTCTGGCATTGAGCGTCAAAGACATCGAAGCGAATTTGAAATCTTCAAAAACAATCACACTAGAGACTGCGCGCATAAAGGTGCTTTATGAGCGGGCGAAGGTGTACAAGAGCTTGGGGCGGACGAAGGAGTACGACAAGGATATGGCAGAGGGCAATAAATTGACGGAGCAGCTGTAGTTTTGAATGTCCGGCGAAAGTTTCAATTCTTCTTGACTGTTGCTAGTATCGAATCCATCACTCCAGGAAATCGCTTCGCCAGTTCTTCCAGCCTCAAACTCACAAAGTGCTCTCGTCCCTGCATTCGAGTGTGGGTGATGCCTGCCTCTCGCAGAACTTTGAAGTGATGCGTCAGAGTAGATTTATGCTTGCTTGGAATCTTCAATTGGTTACAGGTCTTTTCCTGTCCGTCTCGAAGTTGGACAACGATGCTCATGCGCACTGGGTCTCCCAGCGCATAAAGAACCTCAATTAACTGAATATCTGCAATTTTTGGATGAACTTGGGGCTTCATTACGGCCTCATCCGACTATGTTGCTTCGGTCAAACGAATATAGTATGATAATTCTCATACAATCCAACAATGACCACAGATATTCTAGACGCTAACATCGTAGATGGCGAATCCGGAGAAGTTTATCAATGACAAAACACTTACTCTCACCTTTTGATTTGGGCGGGCTTAAGCTAAATAATCGCGTTGTTATGGCTCCCTTGACCAGATGCCGCGCCGGGCTGGAAAGAATGCCAAATGACCTCATGGCCAAGTACTATGCGCAAAGAGCTGGAGCGGGTTTGATAATTACTGAAGCGACTGTGATCAGCACTCAAGCGGTCGGATGGAATCAAACGCCAGGTATCTATTCCGATGAGCAAGCTGAAGCCTGGAGCAAGATCGTCAATGCAGTCCATGAAAAAGCGACACCAATGTTTTTGCAACTCTGGCACTGTGGTCGCGCTTCGCACAGCAGTTTCTTCGAAGGCGGGCAGCTGCCTGTGGCACCGTCTGCAATCAAAATCGAGGGAGACCATATTCACACACCAACAGGTAATCAGTCATACGAAGTACCACGAGCGTTGGAAACCGATGAAATCGCCGGCATTATCCAAGACTACCAAAATGCCGCGCAACGAGCCAAACGAGCTGGTTTCGATGGGGTTGAAATTCACGCGGCAAACGGTTACCTGATTGATACCTTCTTGCAGTCGAAAACAAACAAACGCACAGATCGTTATGGTGGCAGCCTGGAGAACAGGTTTCGTTTCTTGAAGGAAGTTACACAAGCAGTTCTAGCTGTCTGGCCGGCAGCCAGGATCGGAGTCAGACTGGCACCAAATGGCACCTACAATGACATGGGTTCACCTGACTACAGGGAAACATTTTTGTACGCGGCGCAACAGCTCAATGCCCATGGATTGGCTTACCTTCATGTACTCAACGGCTTGGCCCGGGGCGTTCACGAACATGGGCCACCTTTGACTCTGTCCGATTTCAAAACCGTTTTTGACGGACCACTAATGGGAAATTCGGGTTACACAAAAGAAACCGCTGAAGAAGCAATCGAAAATAGATGTGCAGCGCTGATCGCCTTTGGCCGTCCATTCATCAGCAATCCGGATTTGGTCCAGCGCTTTAAAAACGATTGGCCGTTAAATCCTCCAGCGAGAATGAAAGACTGGTACTCATATACAGAAGAGGGATATACAGATTTCCCAGCCTACAAGCCTGAAGCCGCCGTCAGGACGTAAAAGCCAAAGAGAGAGTCAGAGAGCGCGCGCGCGAATGAAAGAGAGAAAGAGAGAATGAAAGAACAGATGAAAGAGCAGAACTATGTGTGCGCAGTCGAAATAGTTTCTGATTTGATTTGCCCATGGTGTTTTATCGGCAAGAGACGATTTGAAAAAGCTCTGACTAAAATAGACTTTGCTGATCGAATCAAGGTTATCTGGCGGCCATTTCAACTGAACCCTGATATGCCCAAAGAAGGCTTGGACAGAAGGCAGTACCGGACGATGAAGTTTGGCAGTTGGGAACAATCACAAATGCGTGATGCGCAAGTGGCGCAAGCGGGTCTAGAGATGGGCCTGACGTTCAATTACGCGACAATAGAGAAGACTCCCAACACTTTTCTTGGCCATCGTTTAATCTGGTATGCGGAGCAACATGGTAGGCAAAATGCAGTTGTTGAAGGATTATTCAAAGCATATTTCTGCGATGGTTTGGATATTGGCCAACTAACGAACCTTGTCAAAATAGCCGTTGGAGCGGGGTTAGAAGAGGCGTCCACCGGAGACTTTCTCATCAGCACTGCCGGATCAACTGAAGTAGAGGAAGAAGAGGCTAGATTTAAGAATCTTGGCGTGAGCGGTGTGCCGGCTTTCATCTTCAATGGAGAGCCGATTTTTACTGGCGCTCAGGATGCGGACACTATTGTCAAACACTTAAAAGAAGCCGTAAACCAAGCGGTCTAAGCACCAAAGGTGGTATTGATTATTTATTCAGACTTGCGGATACCAAGAGTCCAAAAGACAATCCCGAAACTTTCGTTCCGGGCGCCTTTAACCCCTAACTCGCTGGACCGGGTCTATTACGTCCCGCTTTCCATGTCGTCAGGATAATGACTGTTTGTGGCGATACTGTGACCTACTCATATAAATTTTGAATGTACAATTGCTTTCTGAATCTCTGGTAGATAGTTTGCATATTGACGTTGGTGATGGAACATGAATAAAGAACTGAGCACAACTGTCGCCTTATCGTCACTATTGGCGATAAACGTCGCTGCAGCGGCTCAAACGAGTGTGCTTGTAGGTTCCGACTCTGTTCAATCTCGAAACAATCAAATTCAATTATTTTCGAAAACAGTTACACTCCCTCCAGAGCGCGCATCAAACCCACTTACTCTGACCGTTGAGAATGGCAAGTCCGGCAAGGCAGCATTTCAATGGTTGCGCTGCTTTGTAACGCAAGGTGAGAGCGATTCGCAAAGAGCTACCGATCAACCTACAGGTCTTTTGGTGTTGAATGAAACCATGCTGAAAGGCACCAATAGAGCGGTCATCGACCTGACAAACAAACTTTCATCAGGACAGAATCAGATCACAATACAAGGCGCTGGTTTGGCAGGCGCCACCTGCTCGTGGACGATTACTCAGGTGAACCAACCGACTGTCTCTGTCACCGCACTCGATCGGTCATCTGTAATTGCAGGGCAAACTGTTCATGTGACTGGTTCAGGTCTTGCAGATGGTCAAAAGGTTTCAGCATCGCTTGAAAATACCAGAACCAAACGATCAAGAGACTTGCCAGTTGCCAATGTAACCGCCAACGGATTCGACGTAACCATACCAGCGGATGTTCACAGCGCGGATTACAGAATCAACGCCACCGTCAATGGGCGGGTCTACGCAATCGCTTCTAATCTAACTGTACGACGCATAGTTTTGAGATCTTCGGATCTGGCTTCTGTGGTGCCTGGTGGCACCATCGTTATAACGGGCACAGGATTTTCTGAAACGGCGGAACAAAATGTGGTTACCTTCACTAGCTATAACGGACGGTGCCTGCCAAGTCCACCAGGACTCAACGCTCCCTATTACGATGGACAGACTGGATCCTACCAAGGGCAAGTAGTCTCTGCTACGCCCACACAGCTAACTGTTATCGCTCCGCAAGACATGATGCAGTATATCTCAGTTCTCAAACCGGTGCCCTGCCACATTACTGCAACAGTTCAGGGAGTTGCAGCTCAAGGTGAGGTCAATGTTCTTGTCGGCTCACTCAACTTCGGAAGGGGCACGCAAACTTTTTAGGTGAGCAATGGCACAGAAAAACATCTCCAAGATAAACACGGTTACGATCACGGACTTAAGGAAGGCGTGCAAGAATCCGATGATCAAGAATTAGTGACATCTGGCAGACACAAGGCCGAATAGGATCAACAAAATGGACGCCGACCTACGGTCGGAAGCTGGTATGTGGCGGGCGGTTGCGGCGATAAATGAACCACAGGAGACAGGACGGCTCAACTTCAAAACTGTTTAGCTTCGAGCCAGCGCGCTGGTCGGTGGGCAGGTTGCTGAAATTTCCATCCGCGTTAAATTAGACTGCTCTCATTCGCGAGATTGATGAGTGGGTCAGATCCGATAGAATTCATAGTGTCCCTTGTTGAAAGCTGAATTTTGCCAATCGCTGACATACCGCAGAGATACCTACCAGGTTTTTTGGTGCTTGCCGAAATTTCGCCCGAATTCTTCGCATCACTCCATAACGCCCTACAGATTGCCAGTCCTAGTCTAGAGACTTCAGAATTGGGTGCGCAGATTGCCAAAGAAGTCCCTGGCGTAAGCAGTGGAGACATCGAGAGCATCCTTGATGCAGTTGCTTCACTCTACACGCTTCGCGACTTCTTCGGATACGATCCGAATACGTTGGCCGAAGAATTGAGTGAGATTATCAGGGAGGACGAGGCATTCGAGGAGTACAGCGCTTCCGCCCGCGATGAATTAATAGCAAGAATTCGAAAATTGTTGAGTCGCGGTGGCGTCTTAGAAGTGGTGGCAAAGGCCAAAGATCTCACGACAACTCACGCCAAAACGTTTGTAAGCGCTCGCATTGTGAGTGACCTCCGTCCAATTTTTGCTGATGACGTCACTCAAGAACCGTCCGCTATTTCTATCGTCCATACCCTCAAGCTCGTTTATCACGAGGGTTTGCAGCATAACGAATTTTTCGTAGCGCTTCGCGCCGCGGACGTGGATAATCTTAAGAAGTTGCTCGATAGAACGGTCACCAAGAGTCAAACCCTGCACGCGATGGCAGCCCGATTTGATAAACCCTGTCTGGAGTTGTAGCATGTCGATTTTTAATTCCGCACAAGTCGCACAACAATACACTCAAGAGCGCAATTCTGACTTCTGTCATGGTCGCTCTTACGGCGGCTGGGAGCAACGGAAGCGTGGTAAACCTGGGCTAAAGAGCCGATTCAAGCTCCTAGTAAAACGATGGAAGAGTACCCGTTCATCCTCCTCGGATCCAGATCAGCTTGTTGAACACCGTGATTACGTTGCGATTCAGAACTTGGGCCCCCGCGCTGTGCCTTGGATTATCGAGGAGTTTTTGGCTCGACCGGACCTATGGGATGTTGCGTTGGAGAATATAACGGGCGAGAGACCGCCCAACGTACAGGATTTAGCTGGCGATCTCATCGCGATAAGTGAAGCTTGGCAGCATTTGGCGATAAGGAAAGGTTGGATTCGGGATGTCCCTCGCCATTCTTGAGCGCGAGCATCCTCGCTTGGTTGGCAGTGGATACGAGCTCACGAGTCCTGAGAACGGACTTTATAATTGCATAGCGTGGGCGGCTAACGATAATCGCAAATTTTGGTGGCCAGACCCCATGTTTAGACGCCACTGGCCAATAGCTAGGCGTTCTGTGACTAGAACCTGTTTTATCGAAGCCTTTGAATTCATAGGCTTTGCTGTTTGTGAGGGCGATGTAGTCGAGAGTGAATTCATAAAGGTCGCTTTGTATGAACTTAATGGCACACCCACGCACATGGCTCGGCAACTACCGAATGGCAAATGGACTAGCAAGTGTGGACCTTTGGAAGACATCACTCATACCTTGCGTGATTTAGAGACAGGGATATATGGACAGGTCGCCTTATTTATGAAGAAGCCGCTCGCTAAAGCATAGCCTAAGAGAAACCGCCGATAGTGGCAAGATTTGTGCCATGACCTGTGCCATGTCACCGGTCCATTCGTGTCTCGTGCAGGGGTTCGAGCTGGTATTAAATGCGGTGCTCACTGCTTAGCGAAGCGCTTGGTCATTAACTGCTGCGCTTGCCATTTTGTTTAGTTGAAAAGAAGAACAGGCAAACACAGAGGGCACATTTTTGAAAATCCTACCCCGTTAATATCGGGTACAATGTCTCGAAACCTAATGCCGAAGGTCGGAGTCGAACCGACACGGGGCTTTCACCCCGGCTGATTTTGAGTCAGCTGCGTCTGCCATTTCGCCACTTCGGCAAGGAGATTCATTCTACACTATGACGATTATGCCGAAGCAGACTCTCACAAAAGCTGACAAAAAGCCTCACAAAACCAGGCAGAAGACCATCCGCTGCCTGATCACTGGCTTTGACGCCTTTGGCACTAATGCCTCCAATACAAGTCAAGAAATCGTTGAGATGCTGCCGAGCGAGTACAAGATTCCAAGAACAAACACCGTTTTGCAGATCGAAACTGCCGTTTTGCCAACCTGTTGCGTAAACTCCTGGCGCATGATTCGCAAACTACTTGGCAGTCAATACTGCGACGTTCTGATCATGACCGGCATGGCGGGCACGCGTTTTACTTTGAACCTCGAGCGCTTTGCTTTGAACATTCGCGACTACGGCAGGAAAGATAATTGCGGCCACGAATGGAATGACAGCCCCATTCATAAAGGCGAAGTTGAAGCGCTTCAAACTGATTTGCCTCTGGTAGCGCTTCGCACCGCCTTGAGAAAAAAGAAATTCAGTGCCTCCACTTCATATCACGCCGGCACTTTCATTTGCAATGAAGTGTATTACCAGGCACTACGTTACCAGGCACAGTCGCAAAAGCTGGGCGCGGTCTTGTTTGTACACGTGCCAACGCAGAAAAATTATGTCGGCACGATGATGCGCGCCAATCACGCGGATGTTCAATCAGTGAAATCAGCAGCCAAGCGAAAAGAGATTGCACTGGCAGCTATGTCAGACGCCGTCTTGGAGATCGCCAGCTTCTGTGCGAAAAATCTGAAGTAAAGTAAAAGACTAAGTCTTCGCATCTAAGTCTTCACAATCTACAGCTGCACCTTTTTCCTGGCGTGCTTTTGCATAAGCATAGAGGCGCACCATCACTGATGCCGCACTCAATTGCATCATTGAAGTACCAATGGACAGAACGAAAATCGCCACGCGGTCCACAAGCTTCAGATCTATGACGGAGGGCAGCGCCTTATTAGCTTCAAAATAAGAACTCCAGAGAACCTCGCAACCAACCAAAACAATGACAATCAATGCAGGCATCAAAAGCATGTATTTAGCAGCCGTCCACTTCATGCCTTTAAGCAATTCATAGCTGCGGTTGAAGCTTGCTTTTATGGGACGCTTTTCCAAGCACGTCACAGCCAGAGCGATGCTGTTTTCGATGGCGAAAATTATTCCTGGCACAATCAATAAGAGACCGAGCAAGAAGCAGCGAAGGCTATAAATGATAGAGACCCCGAATACCCGACCTTCAGCCCCTTTCAATTCAGAAAAGACTTTCTTCTCATCCAGGTTGTTTATTCTCGCCCAGGTAAATTTGATCACCGGATAAGAAAGGTAGGTGAGGATTAACAGCTCTGGTAGACTCAAACTGGGAATAGAAGGAATGGCGTCAAGAATTGACATGCCGATCAATACAAGCGTGTAGATTGGATACTTGACCAGAAAGTTGGCTACCGTGCCCAAAGCCGATATCCAATCGCCAATAATGTTTGGTTTTATATCTTGTGCTTGCATGACGATGATCGCGATCAGCTCTTATCCCACTTAGGCGTCTCCGGGCCGCTCACATATGCGTCTGCCGCTGCGCCTTTGTCCTGACGTCCTTTGGCGTAAGCATACATGCGCACCATCACCGATGCCGTGCACATTTGAAGCATTGAAACTGAAAATGAAAAAATGAAAGTCGCCGCATGATCCAGAACCTTCAGATCGACCGGAGACGGCAGTGACTTATTGGCGTCAAAATAAGCACTCCAGCCAATCTGGCCGCCGACCGCGAAAATGAAAAACATAAGAGGCATGAGAAACATGTACTTAGTGGCGGTCCACATGTTTCCTTTGAGCAGGTCGCTGCTGCGTTTGAAACTCTCATTTATGGGAAGCTCTTCCAAACAGGTTACAGCCAGAGCGATGCTGCTTCTGATACCAAAAATGATTCCCGGCACAACCAGTAAAAGACCGTATAAGAAGCAGCGAATACCATAAGTGAAAGAAACGCCGACTATCCGCTTCTCGGCACCCCTGAACTCAGAAAGAACTGTTTTTTCATCTAAGCCGTTTATTCTCGCCCAGGTAAGTTTGATGACGGAGTAAGAGATGTAGAGAATTATCAACTCCTCAGCCAAAGTCAAACCTGGAAAAGTGAACGGTATAGCGTCGATCGCTGATAAGCCGATCAACAAAACGGCGTAAATTGGATTCTTGACCAAAAGGTTGGCTATTGTGCCCACCGCCGAAATCCAATCGCCGATAATGTTGAGTTCTATTCTTCCGCTTGCATAAACAGGTGATTTCCAGGATTGCATAGCCACACCTCACACTGATCAGCATCTATCCCTACACAGACGTGTTTTAAACCTGAAGGCGGTGGCAGGCGACGGCTCGCACAAACCATTGATACCACATGCAGTATCACAAGATGTGGAACCACAAGACGCGTAGAATATCTATGTCAAGATTTACAACTTGGGCACTGACGGAGTGCCACACCAATCACCTGCCGACGTGCATTCCGTGCACGTGCCTTTGGCAGCATTGTAGTGCTTGGCGCAAACCGTGGCATGACACGATTTGCATGATTTGGCTCCGCCGCCGGGCGGCGCCGGCAATCCTGTGACAAGGCCTGAGGTTGGAGTGCCACAGACGGAGCATGTAAAGCTCAAGGGATTATTCGGAACTATTGGCAGTTTCATATTGAGTTACTCTCGCGCACGTACTAAAATCTTACCTCTTTCAGTCAAATAATGGGGCCATGAGTAAATACATATTGAGCGTAGACCAGGGCACAACCAGTTGCCGGGCGATTTTATTCGATAGCTCCGGAGCCACACTGGGGCTTGGGCAAAAGGAGTTTACCCAGTCTTTTCCACAGCCCGGTTGGGTGGAGCATGACGCTCTGGAGATTCTGGAAACCCAGATAGAGTGCATAAAATCTGCTGTGACAAATGCCGGCGTCCAATCCAGCGATATTGCTTGCGTGGGCATTACAAATCAGCGGGAAACTACAGTTGTCTGGAATAAAAAGACGGGCAAGCCGATTTATCCAGCGATTGTCTGGCAATGCAGGCGCACTCAAGATTTGTCGACAGAATTGAAAAATGAATCGAATGAATTTCGCGAAAGAACGGGGCTGATTCCCGACGCATATTTCTCGGGACCAAAAATAAAGTGGATTTTGGATAATGTTGCCGGCGCCCAGAAGCTGGCTCAAAGCGGAGAGCTGGCCTTTGGCACCATCGACAGCTGGCTTATCTGGAATTTGACGGAGAGTAAAACCCATTGCACAGAACCGAGCAACGCACAGAGGTCGATGCTCTACAACATCAACGAAATGCGCTGGGACGAAAGCTTGATGCGCCGATTGAACATCCCTGCCGTGATGATGCCTGAAGTTCGCCCTTCAAATGCCAACTTCGGCACCACATCTAGTGGCTTGGTCGGATTCGCTGCACCGATTCTCGCCAACCTCGGAGATCAGCAAGCTGCCTTGTTTGGGCAATGCTGTTTCGAGAAGGGCATGGGGAAATGCACTTACGGCACGGGCAGCTTTCTCTTAACAAATATCGGCAATGAAGTGAAATTAGCTCCTGGTCTGCTTACAACAGTGGCATGGCACTTGGACAAACAGAAACCGGTTTATGCTTTTGAGGGTGCCATTTTCATTGCCGGTGCTGCCATTCAATGGTTGCGAGATGGGCTGGGCATCATCGAATCGAGTACCGAAACGGAGCAAATTGCGCGCTCCATTGATTCTAACGAAGGCGTATATTTCGTGCCCGCATTAGTCGGGTTAGGTTCACCGTGGTGGAACTCCGATGTACGGGGCACCATTGTCGGCTTGACCAGAGGCAGTGGCAGAGCGCATTTTGTGCGGGCGGCCCTGGAAGCAATTGCCTACCAGGTGACCGATGTAGCTAAGACCATGTCTGAAAGTGGCGTGCAGATAAAAGAGATGCGCGTCGATGGCGGCGTCACCAAAAACGAATTTATGCTGCAGTATCAGGCGGATTTGCTTAACGTTAATGTAGTTCGTTCTGGACAGGGGGAGTCCACCGCATGGGGAGTGGCTGCCCTGGCTGGTTTGACGCATGGGCTGATATCCGATCTGGACCAGCTTTCGAAGAATTGGAAGAGCGATTTTAAAGCGACACCGTCCTCCGATCGATCAAGCGAATATGCACATTGGCGCGGCGCCCTGGACGCTGCCTTTTCTCATGCACAGTCAATGCGCGCGCATGCTGGCAGCGGTTAACCCGGCAGCGCAGGCGTCTCGCCTGCTCCGATTAATCCGCACTGCTTGCATTTGCGCAAATGCAGACGATTACCGTCCAAGACTATCGCTCGGGGAAGACTCTGGGAAACTGCTCAGTTGCATGGTATAAAGGCGGCTGTTTCTTCGCTTGGACCGTATCATGACTAAGATCCAATTAACAAACTTTTGTATAGCTGCCTTTGTGTTGGGAACCTTGCCCGCTTTCGCCCAGAGCAGCTCTGGCGGAACCGTTAACGGCGATTCGGTAAACAGCTTTTTCGGTTCAGGCGCTGTGGTCAGCCCAATAAAAATGGAAGAAGCGAGCATTCAAGCAGACAAAGATGTGTCTTTGCCGCCAAGCCACAAGGTTGCGGCACCAAAGCCGGGACAAACGACAAAACCGCACGGATTTCTGCGAGGCGTGGGCAGAGCCTTTGCCCACACAGCGAATTTCATTGGCTTTCCAGTCGGTGCTGACAAAGACGTCGACGCCAGTTTGAGCAGCGATGTGCAGAACGAGAAAAATCAAGCCACCTGGGATCAACGACAAGCAACTCAAGGTCAGGAAGCAGCTAAATCTTCGAAGCCGACGAACTGAACGCCGTCGGTGAGAAAAACAGCGATTTTTCAAAGCGATGACTGCGCCTTAGTAACGCAAGGGCGCGAAATTGTGGTTCACTTCTGCATCGACAGAAACTTTGCCAGCAAAACTAATTTTGGTGCCAGGCAACAACTTGTTTAATTGGGGGCGGGAACCTGAAAGAAAGCTGGGAACCCCAAGCGACTTGAGTCTAAGTGGCGCCAGCATTTTTATGCCATTCATCGTCACGCTTGTGCCCCGCAAATCCAAATGTTCCAACTTTTTCAGTGCCAGCAAATACTTCACACAGCTATCATTCACCTTTCGGTTGTCCTGCAGACGAAGCGAGGTGAGCGCCGAGCACTTGGAGAGCTGCTTCACTCCCTCTACATCAAGATTTGAGTCCAGGTTCGTGAGAGCAAGATACTTCAACTTTGGCAGATGGGACAAATAGCCGAGGTTATCTTGACTCACAGGGCAAAAGGAGAGATTGAGCGCACTCAATTCCGGCAGCGCCTGGGGGAAATCCTTAAAACAAGCACCTTTTATTTGGGACCCATAACAGAAGAGGACCTGTAGATTCGGCATTTTTTTCAGTGCCGAGATTCCCGCATCGGTGGCATCGGACCGATCAAGGTTCAATCTCTTGAGACTTTTAGAGAAATGCTGAACGAAGCGCAGGGCACGGTCACAGCGACCATCTTCGCTATCATCGATGGAAAAGCAACTAAGTTTTATAGCGTCGATACCTGATGCAGAGATTTCGTTCAAACAAGATGGATTTTCAAAAACTTTGTTGTTGGCCTCGAATAAGACGTGTTGTCCCGGAGGCACGCTCACCGTAACAGTGCCCATTGCACTGGCGATCGCCACTAATCCGCACTCTCTCTCGTCGAAAAAGTTCTCGGCGGCGAGTTCGACGGAGCCCACTGAATGATCTTTTGGAAAAGAGAGCGTGCGTTGCTCGCCCTTTTGCGCACTGGCAACTTTACCGACCGGGTCTGATGCAGCAACTGTGTTCGCCCCAGTTAGGAGCAGCAACATCAGTACGATCGTGACAAAAGCCTTCTTCATCTCTACAATTCCGCGTTGCCTAGTGGCTAGAACCAATAGATATATTCCGCCGCTTACAGTACTAGTACCATCTTTCAAGGCTAAAATGGCCGAACTGTTGCTCGGGCCGCTATTTTTTCGAGATTCGCCGCTAGTTTTCGGCTAGTTTTCGGCTAGTTTTCGGTCTTTCAGTCCCCTACTTTTTCGCGCCGACCAGCTCTTTCTCCTTTGGCTGAGCTGCCATTATCGGCATTCTCTCCGCATTGAAGTTGCGTTGGTGCCAATAGGGATACGGAACGGCCGTGGCGCTCACTTGATCCAATCGTGCCACCTCATCTGGTGTCAAAGACCAGGTCACGGTCTTAAGATTATCTCTGAGCTGCTCCAGCGTGCGAGCACCAATGATGACGGAGCTCATAGCCGGCTTACTCAAAAGCCAATTCAACGAAACCTGTGACGCGCTGACGTTTCGGTGTTTGGCGATCTCGTTGACCACATCCAGAATATCGAATGCGTGATCCAAGTTCACTTCACCATAATCTGGCCACTGGGCACGGCGAGAGTTAGCAGCAGCTTGCTCGCCGCGCTTGTGCTTGCCCGACAGAAGTCCTCCGGAAAGCGGACCCCAGACCAAGATTCCCAGCCCTTCACTTTCGCACAGGGGCACCAACTCATATTCCAGTTCGCGAGCAATCAAACTGTAATAGGCTTGCAGCACCACATACTTCTCAAAATTCTTTCGTTCGGAAATCGACAGCGATTTCATCAAATGCCAGGCTGACAAATTGGAACAGCCGATGTAGCGCACTTTGCCATCACGCACCAGTTGATCAAGCGCCCGCAAGCTCTGCTCCATGCAAGTCAATGAATCAAAACCGTGCACCTGATAAATGTCGATGTAGTCGGTTCCCAGTCGCTTCAAACTGGCTTCGCAAGCGCGAATAATATGATGCCTGGATTGGCCGACATCATTTACATCAGCGCTCATTGAGGCATGAAGTTTGGTGGCAATCAAAACTTGATCGCGTTTCTTACCAAGCGCCTGGCCTAATACTTCTTCCGACTTTCCGAATGAATAAATGTCAGCAGTGTCAAACACGTTGACACCGGCATCGATGCATTCACTGACAAATCCTTTGGCTTCTTCAACCTGCGTATCGCCAGCGGCTTTGAACTGACCGTCTCCACCAAAGGTCATGGTGCCAAAACACAATGCAGAAAGTTTCAGACCGGTATTGCCGAGAAATCTGTACTCCATTTCTCTGTCCTCCCTTTTGAGATCGGAAATTATCGCATGTCTGGAGACGCCGGTCGCGGCAGAGCGAACCTGTTCTCAGCGATGGTTGCGGCTGGCCCAGTCGCTGCGCGCTATGGAGTAGACAAGTGTGTCTCTGTACTTGCCCTTCATGTACTTATCTCGGGGCAGATGAGCTTCTTTGAGCATGCCCAGCTTGATCATTACGTTCTCAGAAGCTGTGTTTTCAGAATCGCAGCTAGCCAACACCTTCTGCATCGCCAGATCATCAAATGCCATGTTTAAGAGCGCTTGCGCCGCTTCGCTGGCATAACCTTTGCCCCAGGCGGCTCGATTGAGAATATAACCAAGCCCAGCTATTCGTTTCTCTTGGTCCAAAATGGCAATACTGCAACCACCGATAAGCTTCGCGGTCGCCAACTCGGTGACGGCCAGATCGATGGTGGTTCGTGGCTTATCATGTTGGAATCCAACCGACTCACTGAGGACCACGGTCGTTTCCCGCAGCGAGTTCGGTCCCCAATCCAAAAACTTTGTCGTCTCGCGATCTTGGGCATATTCATGAACCGCCAGCAAATCGGAATCGACAAACTCACGCAGCAGTAACCGGTCGGTCTTGATAGAAACCATCTTCGAGATGCCCAAATTGCCCTCACATATTATGTTGCAAAATATCTCTTAGCGAACAACTTTCCCTCCCAAAACCTATTTTGCGCAGCTTTATTGATAAACTTCATGATCATATAAGTTGGAGGTAACCTCATGACACAGGTTCAAGTAAAAGCAAAGGCAGCCGGCGAATTTAAGCAGGAAATCAAGACTGAGTCGCATTCTTTGCTTTCTGACGCGCCAAAATCGGTAGGCGGCGGCGAGACAGGACCAAATCCGCATGAACTGATGCTCGGCTCACTTGGTGCTTGCACAAACATCACGCTGCAAATGTATGCCCAGAAAAAAGGTTGGGAATTGAAGGGTGTAACCATAGATTTGACGGAAGAGCAGGTTGACGATCCGCAAAACCCCGGGAAAAAAGTGTCCAAGATTACGCGCAACATTCAAGTGCAGGGCGACTTGAACGATGAGCAGATCGAGGGGCTGAAAGGCGCAGCTGAGCGTTGCCCTATTCATAAATTGCTTTCCGGATCGAGTAAGATCGACACAGTTCTGAAGAAGTGATCCGAAAATCCATTTGTGGATCAATCCCCTGAAAACGATCGGCGTTTGAATGTAAGCAAGTTAGCAAGCTTACTGAAAACGCATACAATAGCCAACCCTGCGGATACAAAAGTGGAGTTGTGGGATTCCATCGATTCCACCAACGTGAGAGCAGCGGCGCTGGGGGAGCAAGGCGCACCGGGTGGCATGCTTGTGGTCGCGCGCGAGCAAACGGCGGGAAGAGGCAGGCTCGGCAGGCAGTGGACGTCTCCACCTGACTCAGGCATCTATGCCAGCTTTCTTCTTCGACCGCATTCGGCATTGATACCAAATCTGTCTGCCATCACCCTTGGTGCAGGTGTGGCGGCGGCAGAAGCGATTGAAGCGGCAGCAGGAGTGTCAGTGGGATTGAAATGGGTTAATGATCTGATCCTGAATGGGAAAAAGGCGGGTGGCATTCTGGCCCAGATGAGTTATCGAGATGGCAAGCAAGCTCTGGTTATTGGCATAGGAATCAACATTTCTCTTCAGCCAGACGATGTGCCGGAGGATTTGCGCCAGAAGGTAACATGGCTGGAAGAAGTGACTGATCAACCCGTGGATGCAAATGTGGTGCTGGCGCAGCTATGTTATTCGCTGGAGCGCATCTACGATCTGATGTTGGCAAATGAAGTCGCCACTATTTTGGATCAGTGGAGAAGGCGATCGGTCACCCTGGGCAAGTATGTGCGTGCCGTAAGTGGAGATAAAGAGTGGGAAGGCACGGCTGAGGATATTGCTCAATCTGGTGCACTGCTCTTGCGCACCAGCTCCGGTCTGCAAGAGTTGCACGCCGGAGAGATTTCAATTCGCGGAATCGATGGCAGTTACTCATAGTGGCGCCCGGAGCGGCTCAGACTTGAGGGTCCTGGCAAAGAATTCCACCATGGACGCTGTAGCCTTGATCTGATTCTCCCTCTTAGAAATGCTGTGTCCTTCATCAGGGAACAAAACAGTCTCAATGGCGACGCCTCGCTTCTTAAAATTATCAATGACTTGCTGTGTTTCTTCCGGATTGACCACATTATCCTTAAGTCCCTGCTGCACCAACATTGCCGCCTTCATGCGATCCAGCCTTCTTATCGGGCAGAGGAAGTCCATTTCAGGCGAGCCTGGCTGCGGATTTCCATATTCAGAAACCATAAACGGACCTCGCCTTTTAGCCCACGTTTCAAAATTTGTCGGACCAGCTTCGTCAACACAGGCCGCAAATGAGTCGGGATATTCTGTAGCGGCAGCAACAGCTAGAAAACCCAGGTGACTGAATCCGTAGATTCCGATTCGTTGCGGATCGGCAAGACCTTTCGAGACGATATAGTCGACAGCGGATTTGACCGCGTGTAGCTCATCCTTAGAACGGGCTCCGGCGTCAGGCGCGGCGGAGTGACAAATCGGCACAAAAACGCCCAAACCTTGGGTGCGCAGAGATTCATTGACGAGCCCAAAGCCTGAATCATCGCCCATCAAATTAATTACGTAAGGTTGGGCAGTGGCGCTGCCTGCCGGACGATACAGCAAGCCATCACATGGCGCTCCTTCGGCTGTCTTGTATTCTATGCGTTCAGGCAGAGATAATTTGGCCAAATCAACTCCAGGGTGAGGGCTGTAAGTGAGTCTGCGCCAACGTTGCGTTAAGACGTCCAGCAGATAAATGTCGTACGTCGAAGTAGCGTCGCAAGCTGATACTGCTATAGTTTTGCCGTCATTGGATATCGCTATCTCCTTTACGTAACAGTTATGCAAAGATAAATCCGGCGCCCGAGTTACCGTTTCGTCCTGCAAGTTGATCAGGGAAATCCAATCACCCGATCGCTCACTCCAGACAAGAGCAGCTCTGGTCGCGCTCTCGTTAACAACAAATCCGTTAAGCGTGGCGCCATCATGCGTCTCGATGTACATAAGTGGATTGATGCTGCCGTCGTCGGACAGCTTGATCTTGCCAAACGCGTTATCTCTTTTCCTTCCTTCATTTGAGGCGCAATAGACAAATTTTCCATCAGCAGAAAAGTGTGGGCGACTGCGATTCATGCCTGCACCAGAATACATTGCTCCGGTCTGAGGCGTAATCAAACTCTGCTTGCCGTTTTGAAAATCGTAGAGCCATAAGTTGGTGTCATGATTGTCTACCCAGTGGCAAAGCAGTGCGCGGTGCTGATCTTGGCTGACGTCAGAAATTTGATCGGTGTTTTTGCCGGCATGCTGAAGCGCACCGGTATCTGGGTTTAGCAGATAAGTATTGTCTTTTGGGGTCTTACCATCAAAACTGGAAGCAAACATGATCTGCTTTCCATCAGGAGTCCAGTCACTGAGAGCGGCCTGGATTCCGAAGGATTTCTGATCTGATCCATTACCGTGCACCACATACAGTGCCCGATCGCCGTTACCGACCATGAAGGCTATCCAATCACTCTTGGGCGACCACTGACCACCAATCACCCCTTCTTTGGTCAATGTGATTTGATTTGGCCAGCCGCCTTCAACGGGGATGGTCCACATCTCTGGCTTTCCACTCAAGGTAGAGAGGAAACAAACTGTTGTGCCATCGGGAGAAAAGCTGGGAAATTCACATCTGCCCATGTTCAGCATGGCAGCTATGTCATCGGAAATTGTAGTGGCAACGGCGTGAACAGACATCGACGGCGGTGGCACTGACGCCGGCATCGGCACTGACGCCGGCACCGGCACTGACGCCGGCACCGGCACAGACGCCGGCACCGGCACTGACGTCGGCACAGACGTCGATACCGACAGCTTGGCGTTGCTTTCCAGCGGCAACTGGTAAGCGGCGGCTGGCAGCACAGCGAGAGAACAAACAATATCGAAGAGCAATTCTTTTATTGTCACGATAGATCCCCTATTCGAGTAACGCCATCATATGGTGAAAGAGTTACGAAAAGGTTGAGGTGCCGACAAGAGCTTGCTCAGCTCATGACAGACCTACCTGAAGGGGCTTTCAACTACGCCGCTTGCGCCTAATAGCTGAGCAGAGCGAAAACATCAGACTCTTTCGAGAGCTTGCTTCTTCCATTTAAGAATGCCAGGTCGACAAGGAATCCGATGCCGACGACGTTGGCACCAAGGATGGTGAGCAACTTGGAGGCTGCACCAGCGGTGCCACCAGTAGCAAGAAGATCGTCGATCAAAACCACGCGATCGCCCTTTTCGACGGCGTCAGCATGCACCTCAATGCAATCGGTGCCATACTCCAATTCGTATTCCAGTTTCTCGACTGTATATGGGAGTTTTCCAGGCTTTCGGATCGGTATGAAGCCAATGCCCAGCTTATATGCGATCGTTGGTGCGAAAATAAAGCCCCGGGCCTCGATGCCTGCAATATATTGCGGTTTGAGAGCGCGGCATTTTTCCGTCAAAACATCGATGGCAAATGCAAAAGTTGCAGGGTCCTTGAGCAAAGGCGTCAGATCCTTAAAGATGATGCCCGGCTTGGGAAAATCGGGAATGTCTCGAATTTTGTTCTTTAGCCAGTTCGACTTATCTGCGCTAAGCGGAAGGGTTAATTCTTGCACGCTCGTCCCTGTTTGCATGTTCATTCTCGGTCCTCTCTGGGTCATCCACCTCAGCCGCGGTGGACGCTTGTGAACCCAACAAAAGTGAGTTGGGCATAAGGCTCAATTGTATCTCTTTCAAGGGCATTGACCTGCACCAGTCTCGAAATTCTTCCGCGGCAGCAAGGGATCCGACCAGTTGTTTGTACTCCGGCAGGTCATCAAGCTTGCTCACCGGCGCGCCAATCAGGTCGAGGTAAATATACCCATCTTCAGAAAACCAGTCGATAACATTGACTTTTTTAAGAATCGTCAACGCCAAAGCGACGGACATTTTTGTGCTGCCCAAAAGTGCAGCCAGTTTTTCGCCGTAAACTTGTCCCTCGCGTTGATTGACGGCGAATTTGACTAAACCGAGTAGTTTGCGCAGATAAGCGGCGGCATCATTGCCCTCGTTATCTATTTTGTGGCCGAGCAAGTAAACTGTCGTCGCCCGCGTGCGCCCGAGGAGATCTTGAAAAATCATACTGCTGGCCGGGAATTGGCATAGCACCAGATGTGGTGCCTCTATAGCAGTCAAACGATCAACGTATTGGAAGGATTTACTGGCATCGCTGAGTTCGCTGAAAAGGTTGACGGCGACTCCGAATTTCTGCACAGCCTTGGCAAGAATCTCGCTTGTATTCTCGTGCTCACGCAAATCCTTCCAAATCATTTTTTGGGCAGACAGGTCTCGCCCGGCTGGAGCAATCAACGGTTTTAGGGGCGCCGGGGCAGCGAGATCGGCGACTTCGGAGTCGGCGCCGTCGGATTCGGATTCGTTCGAAGCGGGCGAGGACGCATCGCCAAGCAGGCGGGACGCCTGCGCTCCCGGATCCAGAGCCGGCGCGACCGGATTCGAAGCAGAGGACGCCTGCGCTTGCGGATCCGAAGCAGGCGCGGTCGCCTGCGCTCCCGGATCCAGAGCCGGCGCGGTCGCCTGCGCTCCCGGATCCAGAGCCGGCGCGGACGCCTGCCCGACGGCGGCATAGACTGGTTTATTGCTGTCGCGCCAATCCATCAAGACAAGCTGCAGGCGCTGGCGCCCGTTGAACTCGTTGATTTCAGGCGTGAAAACGACGTCTATGACCTGTTTCTGCGTCGGAGCAATACCGCGAGTGTTCCACATGACGCACTCGAATGAGGTAGAAGAATCGGCATCCTCCAACATGATGCGGTGATGTTTGGCATCTTTGCCAATCACTCGGGCACCGGCGCAGGAGATTGATTTAATGCATATCAGCGGTTTTTTGTTCCACATGCCAAACGGAGCTAGTTTTGCCGTTGATCTGGCAATCTCTTCCGACAGTTCCGCCGGTCGAATGAACGCTTCAATGTCGACATACGGTTTCAGTGGTTTGTCCGCCAGCAAACGATTGCATGTATCAGTTAAAGCTCGGCTCCAGATCTGCGCCTTCGAAGCCTCGACCGAAAATCCTGCCGCCATTTTATGACCGCCCCATTTAGTCATAAGATGCTCGTTCGCTTTTAGAACCTGATAGAGATCGATCGACTCGACCGACCTGGCCGATCCTTTAACCACTCCTGCTTCCGTGTCTAACTCACCGATGAACACAGGGCGATGAAATCGCTCAACCAGCCGCGAGGCGACAATGCCGACTACTCCGTGATGCCATCCCTCATCGTATATGACTATGGCCCGGTCACGTTCCAGATCGATCTTTGTTGTCACCATCCGTTCGGCTTTCTGGAAAATCTCTTCGCAAAGCTCCTGCCTTCTGGTGTTGTCCGATTGCAGCTGCCGGGCCAATTCGTTGGCCCTTTCTTCGTCGTCGGTAGTCAGCAATTCAACCGCCACCCGCGCATCTGCAAGCCGCCCTACGGCGTTAATCCTTGGCGCTAAGCCAAAGCCAACCAGATCGGTGTCGTCTGATTTGCGCACCTGAGCCAGTAATGCTCGAATTCCCGGTCTTTTGGAATTGACAAGTTCAGGCAGTCCGATTTTAACCAGATAACGATTCTCGCGAATCAGCGGCACCAGATCGGCGATCATCCCCAGCGTGACGTAGTCTAAGAGCTCTTTCACCTGCTCGCCCATATCCCTGGCGCGAAGAAGCGCTTCGCAGACTTTGTAAGCGACGCCCACCCCGGGAAGATGGAAAAGTGGATGCTCCTCGCTCAGCCGCTTGGGGTGCACAATAGCTACCGCCGGTGGCAGAAGATCGGGCATGGAGTGGTGATCGAGAACCAGAGAATCAACACCGAGTGACTTGGCGAAATTGATTTCAGCAAAATTAGAGACACCGCAGTCGCACGAGATGATTAACTTTGTCCGATGCTTGCTGGCCAAGATGCTAACAGCCTTTAGATTCAGTCCATATCCTTCTGTTGCCCGATTGGGGATGTAAAAATCGACCACCGCTCCCAGTTTGCGCAGCACCACCAGCAATACCGAAGTGCCCGTAACTCCATCTACATCATAGTCACCATATATGGTGATCTTTTCCTGCTTAGCAATGGACTCGAAGATTCTTTCTACGGCCCGGTCAAGATCAGGCAACTGAGAAGGTTCTGTCGCCACATATTGAGTCGGGTCAAGGAAACTCACCGCCTCCCCTGAACTGGTCGCTCCCCGTCCATAAAGAAGCTGAGCCAAAAGCCGGCAACCATCTGCCGCCTCAACCAGTGGGGCGGGCGCAGAAACCGACTCTGGAAAGCGCCAGAATTTACCGAACGCCGATAATCTCATGCTTTCGTCGAGAGGAAAACTACCACCGCTAGCCATCAATACAGACACAAAAGAACCTCACATAACGAAAAGATATCCGCTAAATATAAACAAACTTCAGTTTGTATTTATTTCTGCACGCCACCGCCCGCGATGTCGCCATGCGCACAGCACCGCTAGGATACTGCACTGCTAGCGCATCCACGATTAATTTGTCGGTGCCCCCCCTACTCTATATACGTACAAACCCTTCCATAAGTTCAATGGATTTCAAAAATATTTTCTCAGCCAGAAAAATTCACTACGGATTGAGCTTTGGATCCCGATAATCAAATATCCTTTTCGGTTTCGGCGGCCAAGTTTGCAAATCAAATTCAATAATGGTCGTAATCACAGGCGTCTTTGGCCATGGAAGCGCCCAGCCCGCGAACCACATGACAGGCAACAATATGACATGAAAACTGACGGCAACCAGGAAGGCTTCCATCAATGGAACCTGTTCTCCCAGCCAACCGGTGATTTTCTCTGTTATTTTCGAGGACAATTGACCAAGTCCTTGAGTGCCTCCTGCCGGCCTAATATACAAACGGAAGGTTTAGTGCGTCGGGCTGCCGTGGCAGTGGTACTATGGGTGCCTACATTAAGCATACACTTCAGACGGCGGCTTAGCTTTGGACTGCTGAGAGAGCAGAAACGATTGACTGCAAACGCGAAAAGGCTCATTAGAATAGTGTTTTTAGGGGCGGCGATGATTTTCGCGCAGTTAGGGGCGCAAGCTGAAGGTAGCTATGGTCCGCCAAATTACTTTCGTACGATAAAGACCCCGTTTGGTCTGGACACATCCAAAACAGAAAGCACGAGCCAAGATTTGGGCGAGATGGCTCCAATTGGCTTAACATCCCCTGCCAGCCAACGAAGAACTCTGTCACAGAGGCTCTCCCAATCGCGCCTCTATCTGCCGGAAAAGATGCAGCTGGGCCGAACGGCTGAGTTTACAGTCAAGGGAAGGGCGGGAAACTGGGTAGCCATAGCCATGGCCGATAAAAACAGCGGCGCCAAAGAGATTGCCAACCACCCAATCAGGCTCGGCAGCGACCGAAAAGTCGTTGCCATTGGACAGATTCCAGAATCAGGGGTTCTCGTTTTGAACATAGAAACGCCAATTCAAGGCGATTTGGTCGGATTGTCTCTCTATTTCGAGGCCGCCACATGGTCTAAGCCCGATATGAGTGATGTTGAGATTGCCGCAACGGTACCGTCTGAGGGACAGTCAAAAGACTCAAATGGTGTTTTAATTGCAGCGGAACCGGATCAGAAGAAGGGTATAAGAATCGTGCCTGATAGCACCATGCCTTCCCAACGAAACGCCGGCCACAATGGACTGGAGACGGGCAAGCCGTGAGCAACAAGGACTTTAGGGAGACAAACTGAAGATGCGTGCACTTCTACTGCCGCTTGATGATAGACCAGTCACATACACATATCCGCAATTACTGGCGCGGGTTGCCGGGGTTGAAACTCTGGTGCCACCGCGAAGCCTGTTCGGCTCTTTGAGCAGTTCTGCCGATATTGAGGGCTTGAGCGAATGGGTGCAAAATGTAATTGCCAAATCTAATCCTGATGCCTTGCTCCTTTGTCTGGATACCCTGATTTATGGGGGGTTGATAGATTCACGGCGTTCAGCGGACAGTAACAAGAGCGTGCTCGATCGGGTCAACGTCTTACAATCGTGGCAGAAGAAGGCGACACGACGTCTGTCCATCTATGCGCAGGCAAGCATTATGCGCATCTCAGACAATTATGATGGCACAGAAGAGAAGCCTTATTGGGCCAGATACGGACGGGAAATATTTGCCTGGTCGTCACAAATGCACCGGTTGATGAAGGGCGATACCCTCATTCAAGGCAGCCTGGCAGCATCAGAAGCGAGAATTCCGGCTGAAATCAGGCAGGATTATTCACAAACCCGGTTTCGTAATTTTCAGGTCAATCAGAAGCTGGTTGAGCTTGTGCAGCAAAGCGTAATCAGCCGGCTGACCTTCAGCCTCGATGATTCGGGCGCCACCGGCTTGAACATTTTGGAAAAAGAAAGATTGACCACACAGGTGCAGCAAGCCAATCTGGCAAAAAAGATCTCCACTTACGCCGGTGCCGACGAAGTCTTGGGGGCATTGTTGGCCCGCTGGCTGGTCGACTGCAAGAGCAATGGTAGAACCGGGCCGACCGCTCTGGTGAGATACAACCTCGAGGAAGGAAGCTCGTGCCCCAGTCGCTACGAGGGTCAAACCATAGGCGATACCATAACTTCACAATTGCAAGCCTGTGGCATCGATGTACAAAAGGAAGACGATCGTCCCAATCCCGTAGATTTCGCCGTTATCGTACACACGGGCGGCACCACCCAAGGTGACCATATACTCTTGCCGGGACACACAGATCTTCGCCAGCTTGATACGGGCAGATCGGTCAAGAAGACTTTGGAGCAAATCGAGCAATCACAGCATCCGTGCGTATTATGTGATGTGGCCTATGCCAACGGATCAGACCCGATGCTTGTCGATGAATTGCTTAAACGCCCAGATTTGCTCGCTAAACTCTGGTCATATTCCGGCTGGAACACCACGGGTAATACCACCGGATCAGCGCTGGCTCTGGCAGTGGCACAATGGTTCACTGGTAGCAGTGGCGATACCAATGGAAATTTGAAATCTTGCCTTTATGTGCGTTTTGCCGACGACTGGGCCTATCAATCGAAAGTGCGCTCAACGCTAAACTCAAATGCTTCATATGACAACTTGCGCAACAGCATGAAACCATATTTGGAGCGTATCAGTGAAGCTCTTAACTACAAACCCGAGAGCCTGACGCTCGGATTCCCCTGGAATCGCACTTTCGAGATCGAAATCGGCCTGCCAGACACAACCAGCAGTTCTCTGTCGGTTGCCAAATAACGATTCACAGCGTGCTCTGGTTATAATTCAATTGTTCCTTATAAGGTGACAATGGTTGGCGAGCGAACTTGAACGATTGAGGCGTAAACGGCTATCACGGCTATCAGTTGGCGCTCGCATGTGCCTGAGCCTACTGTGGATGATGTTTCTTTCTGGGGCTATCGCACTTCCATGTGGCGCGGTCGAAACATGGGAGAAGCTGGATAAACGAATAAAAGGACAGATATTTGATCTGACTGTGGGAGTAAAACTGCGCCTGCGCGATGGATTATGGGCGAACCTGGCTGACCTATCGCCAAAGGGGCATTATCCTGTTTTCAGCACCGGTGAAGACAAAGGCTTCAAGGTTATAAGCTTTGGCACGAGCTTCCCGATACACACAAATCTGCACGACAAAACTTACTTCCTCACAAGCGGGCACGTCGTCGCCAATGACCAGATCACGGAATATAACCTGGAGTGCGATCGATTTTTTGCCGCCACAAAAATGTATGCGGAACAAAAGGGAAACGGAAATCCCGATGCAAAATACAAAGAACTTCTGCAGATCATCAATCTCTCCACCAAGAATCCTCTGCAAGGACCAGAGAGACAGCTCTACGAAACTACGGTAGATGCCATCTGGGACACTTACGACAATTTTTTGTCCAGACGGGCCGATCCTGGTCGAGTCATGTTTGGGAAATATTCGGCTCAAGCACCAGTGGAACATTCAATCGCCTATTTCCTGCACGCACCAGGTCCGGTATCACAGAAAACACTTGAACCGCGAATATACAAAGCGGCGAAAAGTGACAACGAGCCTGATCTAGCCGTCTTGACGGTTCCGATCACGAATTTGACTTGCATGGAGTTTGATACTGTCCCTCCAGAAGAAGGTCAAGAGATTCAGGTGATAGGTTATCCGACAGCGTCAGATTTGATAGATAAGGATTCTTCTGATTACTTCGCCCCCACTTTCAGCAGCGGAAGAATCAGTCGGGTGGCGCCAAGACTTCTGCAAGTGGATGCACCAATTACAAATGGGAGCAGCGGCAGCCCTGTAGTTAGCTTGCGAGGAAAGGTATTAGGGGTAGTGGCAGTGCGCGCCATCGTTCACAAAACTGAGCTGCCAAATTTTGGTGGCGCCGTGACAATTCAATCGGTGCAGTCATTTGCGCCGGAGTTGTTCGGCAAGCCAGGCGCCGGCGGCGGCACACGGTGACTGTTGCGGTACTGTGCCGAGCGGTATGTGCCGAGCGGTACTGTGCCGAGCGGCGCAGCGCGGTGCGGTGCGGCGCAGCGCGGTGCCGCGCGGTGCGGTGCGGCGCAGCGCGGTGCCGCGCGGTGCGGTGCGGTGCGGCGCGGCGCAGCGCGGTGCCGTGCGGTGCCGTGCGGTGCCGTGCGGTGCGGCGCGAAAGAATCTAACGCCGATTTAATCGCGGCCATGGATGACCACCACAACACACATAGTGGGGTTACCAAATTTGGTAACCTCCAAGATTAATTGATACCTCGACTCAATTGCCGGAAAGTCCATCCGCATAAAGGTTTGCGGGCTACCAACGATTCTCGCCACCGGTTACCAAGGTTACCAAATTTGGTAACCCGAACCAAGGTTTTTGAAAATCCGCGGAGCTACCCCTCGATCACCTTATTTTTTTGAACTTTTATGGTGCGGAATTAATCTGTTTGAGTTGAACCTTTTCGAGTTTCATACCGTTAAAGAAAGTAGGTCAGAACCACAACGAACAATCGTCACCATATGGTGGGAGGAGAGGAAGGTGAATAACAACCAGGAAGAGCGGGAACGCAAGCGAAAACTAAGTGCTTGGCTGACGTTCAAACGAAGGACGTCGCAAATCACGGCAAATTTTCAAATTGACGGCAGCAAAATAATAAGCGCCGTGGATCAAGAAATTGAAACAGCAACAAAGCAAGTGCAGAGTCTTGACGAAATCGATGACTCAGACTTTTCAACCCTGCAATATGCGTCACAATTGCCCGGGGCACTCATTGAAGCTCGCGCGTACCTGCGCTGGTCGCAAAAGGAGCTTGGCGCCGAAGTCGGTCTGAAAAAAGAACATATCTCGCGTTATGAGAACTCTCACTACTGCGACATTGGTCTGTCTAAAGCACTACGGATTGCCGAGGTGCTGCAAACTGCATTGGCAGAAAGGAAAGCCTTTCTAAACAAATACAAATGACTATATGCGTCACAGCTAAACCTCACCAGCTCGAATGGCAGTTTGAGCGAGCACGTTCAGCGGCTGATTGCGCTTCATCTGCCATTGACCGCGCTTGTGCAGCCAGGTCATTGGCGGTGGATGAGTGAGAATTGCAAGCGGTACTATATGCGGCATCAGAAGCGGCTCTGGCAGCATTGGCATGACATTGGGCGGAGCCGGCCAGGTTCTGTTGCGCGCCCGAATCAGACTCTCCCGACACCGAGTTGGCATCATTGATTGCCTGCTCCTCCTCGTTGGTGGCAGTGTTTAGATTTTCCTGCACTTGAGCAATGGCGGCCTGCTCTTCTGGTGGACCAGACTCAAGTAAGTAGGCCAGCGGAGTTCTCGGTCGTTGAGGTCTTGGCGGAGCCGCTGGTTCCCCACCAAAAAACGTACGGAAGACATTGCCAAAGCTGAACGGCGATTCAGCAGGTCGCATCATTCCCTGCTGCATCATTCCCTGCTGCATGGGCATCATTCCTTGCTGCATGGGCATCATTCCCTGCTGCATGGGCATCATTCCCTGCTGCATGGGCATCATTCCCTGCTGCATAGGCATCATTCCTTGCATCTGCATGGGCATTCCTTGCATCGGCACTCCCTGCACGGGCATTGGCTGCTGATACCCCATACCAGACGATTGGGAATACTCCATCGGTTGCCCAGACTGTTGGGGCACCGGTTGAGATGGTGCAATAGTGCTAGTCTGAGGCGTCCAGTTTTGCGGCTGATCGACAGAGTTAAGCATGCCGTTCAAGTTCTGCGACCCGACCGGCAAGCAAAGGCACCAAATCGCCGTTGCCACAACTGCGCACGAACTGAAATGCGAACTGAAGAGCGAACCTGCAATTCTAGGCATCATTAACACATCGGCAGTCGCGTCTAGGTCGGTCTACACTTCTTTGTTGTACCCATCAACAAAAATTTGACGCTCTCCGCCCTTGTATCTGAGGGGCGCTACTTCTTCTTTAGCGACTTACCGATCTCTCCAAAGAGGCTCGACATATCATCGCTAGTCTTATCATTTGATTTGACACCGCCCGCACCGGGTTTGACACTGCCGGCACCGGCTTTGACACCGCTGGCACCGGGCTTGACACTACCTCCACCAGTGGCAGCCGCTCCGCCGCCCATCATGTCTTGGTCACCTTCGTCCATCATCAGCGCCATTTCATCGGTCACTTTCTTGTAACCGGTCAGTAGAGCGAATGCCGATGCGGGAATTTGAGTCTTCTTTGCCTGCATGCACTCCAGTCCCGAAACTCGACCGGTGATCATACCGTGAGTGTAGTTAAATGTGGTGAGCCTAAGTGGTGCGCCCGCTGAATTACCAGTTTTTGCCCCCATCGCCTCCATCATCGCGTAAAACTGAGGGGGTGCCTTGATTTCGGGAGCGACCCAAACCTCGGCCACTGGCAATATCTTACCCTCGCCCCCGCGCTGCTTTTTGACGATTACTTTATGGGTTTTCAGCCCCGCGATCATTTTCGTTTCTTTTGTCTCTTCGTGTTCAATCACTTCTTTCTTTGCCCCTTCGGCTGCGCGATGCATCAAAAACTTCTTCGTCCATATTTCATAGGGCTGATCCATCATGTTCTTGTTCGACTCGTTGTACACCATCGCGTTCCACTTTGGCGCCGTTATGATGATCGACAGACCCAGTTTTGCAATCTTGAATTTCAAGGCCTTGGCGGTGATGTAGCAATCCATGGGCCCTGCAAAATTGCTGGTCTCGTTGAGAATCCAACCAGAAACAGCGGCGCCATCTGGCGATTTTTCCGTGCTGGCGGCTTTTCCCCAGGCGTTGGTGTGGCAAAAAAATATTGAAAAGAGGATGGCCGACGATATAGAGCAACGCAAGAGACAGGAATTCATTCGTCATCCTCGGTAGTGCAAGCACATACCAGCTTACCAGCAACCGATTACATCAGGGGCATTCTTGGTGAGTTCTGCTTGAAAGAGTAGATCATGGAAATCTTGTTGCCATCGCTTACTTTTTTTGCCACTTTCAGAGCATCGCCCACGGTGGTGATCGGCTCGGTTGAAGCAATTTGGAAAGACAACGTGTTGCCTTCAGACATTTCATGAATCAGCTGATTCACAGTTACTTTTGATTGATCCAGCAGCACCGTAATTTTGAATGGCTTGATGGTTCTGGCTGATCCAACAAAAGCAACTCCCGCTGTATTTTTGAGCTTGTTTTCAATAGCAGGAAGTTTGCAGGCGCAGTGTAAATTTTCAACCGTTATCACAGCGCTAGTCAGGTTCAGTTTATATGATTCCTGAATTGCCGTGCCTGCAGGCTTTATCTTAGACACCAGATACGGTGCTAACGGATCGTCTTCTTCGAGCTCTTTTGCTTTTTCCAGTTCGGCAATTATTTCGCCACGCTTGCCGGCGTGATCCATCAGTTCAGCAATGGCCAGATGGTATTTCGCTTCGCTGGGTCCATACTTAACCGCCAGACGATAGGCAGATTGTGCCGATGCCAGCCAGGCCTCGGAGTTTGCCTTATTCAACCCGGCAGTGGCAGACTTTTCTTCAAAGTCTTTTCCCATTGTGTAATAGAAATCGCTGGCAAAGATTTCGCTTTCCCGAGCACAATCAAGCAGAGCCTGGCCCTCAGTCGGAGCATCCGCTTTGATCAGCTGAGACTGAGTCAGAGTATATACTTGTTCGTCACTTGGTTTTCCGGCAAACACTTGCTGTTGCAAAGATTTTGCCCGAGCCAGATCATCCGATTTAATTGAGGCGATAAACAGTTCGTTCAGACTTAACTTCTTTTGCTCAGCGGTGGTTGCAGCCAGAAGGGCTTTCTCAGAGGACTTTTGAGCGCCTTTGTAGTTAGACATTTTCAGGTACGTATCGGATAGTTGATACCACCAATCAAATGAAGTCGTTTTCGACTCCTGCATCTGATCGAGAAGCTTTGTTGCTTCAGGAACACGAGCAGTCAAGATCAAACATTGGGCCCGGCAAATGACAGGAATCCAGTTATTGGGAGCCAGTTTGCTCGCTTTGGCGTACAAGGGAATGGCCTGGTCAAGCGATCCCATGAGCTGGTGCAATTCAGCATAATTAATCAGGGCAAAGGCGTTGCCTGGCGCCAACTTGACGGCCGTTTGACCTTCGTCAAACGCTTGTTGCAACATGCTTTTGCGGTAGTTCAAATAGGAAAGCGCGGCATGAGGCACCCAATAGTCCGGCGCCGATTTGACGGCTTTGTTTTCCAGTTCAATCGCCTCGTCAAACTTCCCAGCCCCCGACAGCTGCGACGCTTGCTTGGTGAGGTCGTCGGCGCCAGCTTTGTCGGCTGTCCGTGCCGGCAACTGAATTGACAAAAGCGCCAGACCTGCCAACGAAAATGAGATCACACCCTTAGATAGCCGCATACATCAAACTCCAGCCAGTCGAATCCAGTTCAATATAACAGGTGGGGGCAGCGCCGCATTTTTCAGCTGTCATGTTATCAAAATTTAGTAACAGTGCCTGTGGACAAACTCGAGGACAAACTCTAAAACCCTTTCCTCAATTTAATCAGAAAAGCAGGTCTTGCCTGATAAGCACACAATGTTTCAAGCCTGTCGACATCAGCGGGCGACGCAGTTTCGCCTGTGCTCATTTTGTCGGATAGAACCTTGACAGCCAGTTTTGTCAAAATCCCTTTCGGTCCGAGTAAAAGATAACCGGCGGTCCATGAAAGAATTAGCATAATCAATATGTTGGCCGGATTGGCGTTTTGCCCTGAAGCCTGTGCCTTAGCAATGGTCTGGGCCCACTGCAACATTTCGGTTGCCCTTTGGCGATCGTGCTGCAAAAGCTTTAGCCGGGCAAACTGTTCCAGTGTTTCTGCCACTTTTGGGCTGTTCACCCCGTAGATTCGCTCTCTCATCAACAGCGCCTGGGTATACAGTAGCGAGGCCTGATCCAACTTTGCCTGCTCTCTCAAACTGTTGGCCAACCCGGTGAGCGGGCGCCCATAGCCGGTGCGCCCTTTGATCTGTTGCGAAAGGGCGACCGACTTAAGGTACCAATAATCGGCTTCGCCAAATCGCCTCATCTTGTAATAGAAGTCACCAAGATCGGCATAAACAGCCACAGTCATCTCATGCTCACGACCATATATGCTCTCTCTCAAATCCTTGATCATAAAGAGAAGTTTTTCTGCCCGGCTGTATTTGCCTGCTTGAATGTCTGCTCCTGTGAGCACTTCCGCCGATGCTGCCGGATGCATGCCAAAGCACATCCAGATTGGAAAAGCCTTGTAAATGCTTTTGCTCAACCAGAATTTTTCCCCGCTGGCACCTGTCAGAGCGCATAAATCAACGAACATACACAGGCACGCAGCGCACATAAAGCCAAGCGCGCATCTTCTATAGGCACTGTATGTGGTGCTGAGCGTTTTGTCGGAGTTCACCAATTGATCCACTATT
>Ga0182024_10004758_pt1 | contig 30892 bp, 31 predicted proteins | sample P32metaG_FD_120480 | JGI IMG/M metagenome (GOLD analysis project Ga0182024, IMG submission 120480) | Permafrost microbial communities from Stordalen Mire, Sweden - P3-2 metaG (Illumina Assembly) | ecosystem: Environmental > Terrestrial > Soil > Wetlands > Permafrost | place: Sweden: Stordalen... | reverse complement strand
GTGTTCTGCAAAATCGGCATGTCCTTGTCGCCCCGGCCCGAGCAGCCGATGAGAATTTGCGCCCCCGGATTTTTTTCCGCGAAGCGCCGCGCGCCGAAAAACGCGTGCGCGCTTTCGATGGCCGGCAGGATACCCTCGTACTTGGCGCACTCGGCGAGCGCCTCCAGGGATTCCGAATCGGTCACCGACTCGTAGCTCACTCGTCCGCTTTGCATGAGGTACGCATGTTCCGGACCGACTCCGGAATAATCGAGTCCCGCCGATACGGAGTGCGTTTCGCGCACCTGGCCGAATGCGTCCTGCAGAATGAGCGTATAGCTGCCTTGCAAAACGCCGGGCGTGCCGAAGGTCAGCGATGCCGCGTTGTCCCCCAGTCCCGCGCCGCGGCCGCCGGCTTCCACACCGAGCAATTGCACGGCGCTATCGCTTAAGAAAGGGTGAAACAGTCCGATCGCATTCGAGCCGCCGCCGACGCAGGCCACCGCAACATCGGGTAAGCGTCCCGCCGCCTCCAGCATTTGCGCACGCGCCTCGCGGCCGATCACCGACTGCAGCTCCCGCACCAGGTAGGGATAGGGATGCGGCCCGACCGCCGATCCCAATACGTAATACGTACCATCGGGATCGGACACCCAATCGCGCAATGCTTCGTCGATGGCCGCGCGCAATGTTTGATCCCCGCCCGTCACCGACACCACGGTTGCGCCCAGCAATTTCATGCGATCCACATTGGGCGCCTGGCGCTCGACGTCCACCGCCCCCATGTACACCAGGCAGGGCATGCCGAGCCGCGCCGCCGCGGCCGCGGCCGCGACGCCATGTTGTCCCGCGCCGGTTTCCGCAATGATGCGTTTGGCGCCCAGGCGTTTTGCCAGCAGCGTTTGACCGACTGCGTTGTTGATTTTATGTGCACCCGTGTGCGCAAGATCTTCGCGCTTCAGCCACACCTGCGCACCCCAGCGTTTGCTCAAAGTGGGCGCGTGCGACAGCGCAGTTGGACGGCCCACCCAGGTCTTGAGCTCATGTTTGAACTCGGCTTGAAAGTCAGGATGGTGCAGGTACCGATCAATGCCGGCCTGCAGCCGATCGAGCGCGGGCACCAGGGTTTCCGGGACGTAACGGCCCCCGAATGCACCATAGCGTCCCTTGGCATCGGGCAACGCCGGCGGCGCGGCAGCGGCAGGTCGCGGTGAGCTCATGACTCGCTCTCCAAGTACGCGGCGGCGGCGGCACGGGTCGCACGCACGAACTCGTGAATCTTCGCCGGGTCCTTCACGCCGGGCTCCGACTCCACGCCGCTGCTCACGTCCACACCGAACGGCCGCACCGCTTGAATGGCTTCGGCCACATTTTGCGCCGATAAGCCGCCCGCCAGAATAACCTCCGTCTGCCGTGCAAGTTCAGCCGCCCGGCCCCAATCAGCGAGCTCACCGATGCCGCTGGAGGGACCTTCGAACAGCATGCGCCCCGGCAAGGGGTTGGGAGTCTTTCGGCCGAAACGCACCACGGGCAGTACCTTGATGTGCGACGGAATTTTCAGCTCCCGCAAATCCTCTACATCGGTTTGAAAATAGTCCGGCTTGAGAATTCGACAAATCTCATCGACTTTCATTTGCAGGGGATGCTGTGCCACGGCGATGCGCAGAATTCCCGGCGGCGCCAGCGCCGCAAGTTGCGCGGCCTGCCCGGGCGTCACCTGCCGGGGGCTCGGCGCGAAGACGAAGCCGATGGCGTCGACGTTGGCATCCGCTGCCGCGCTGACTGCATCCGCACCGGTGATGCCGCATATCTTGATCCACATCCTACCGAGTGTAGCCATTTAGCTTTCTCAAGTCCGCGTCGTTGCCAATATTTCACGAAGCAATTGCGCCGGGTCATCGCAGCTCATGAGCGCCGTGCCGATCAGCGCCAGGCGATAGCCCAGACGCATCACGCGCAGGGCTTGGGCGGCCGATGCGACACCGCTCTCCGCCACGGCGGGCCAGCTGTCCGGCAGCTGCGGCACCAGCGCCGCAAATCGCTCCGGCACAATTTTGAGCGTCTGTAGATCGCGGCAATTGATGCCGACGAGGATGTTATCGGCGCTGCCGCGGCGCAAGCCACTGCCGTCGCGCAACGCGAGCAGCTCTCGGGCCGCCGCCAGATCGGCGGCGTCGAAAGCCTCCAACAGGACGAACATTCCATGCTCGGCCGCCACATCGAGCAACGGCGTAGTCTGCGAGCGCGACAGCATTCTCACGATCACCAGCACGCCGCCTGCGCCGGCGGCGCGCGCCTCCAATACCTGGTAGGGATCGACCAGAAAGTCCTTGCGCATGGCCGGCACACCAAATGGGCCAAGCGCCCGTGACGCTTGCCGCAAGTGCTCCAGCGATCCGTCGAAGCGCGAGGGTTCCGTCAACACTGAGACGGCGGCTGCGCCGCCGCGCGCATAGTCGACTACTCTCTTGAGCCAATCGCCGCTCGGCTTAGCGTAAGCGCCGGCCGCCGGGGACCTCAACTTCAATTCCGCGATGACATCGAATCCCGCTTTCGACAGGCGCAGCGGTGCGCATTTAGGCACCGCCTTCGCGCGCCGTTGCAATTCATCGAGCGATTCGTTTAGCTTGGCCTGCGTCACGCGCTCGGCGCTCGAGCGTGCCATGTCGTCGAGAAAACCGCTCATGGCGAACCGCTCATGACGCTGCCTTCGCATCGCCCGAGTGCTGCGCGAAAGCGCGCAGTCGCTGCAGCCACGCCAGCGCCTTGCCGCTGTCCACGACGGCGCGCGCCAGGGCGATGCCGCCCGCAATCGATTGCGCGCGTCCGGCGATCATCAGGGCGAGTCCGCATTGCAACACCAGTGTGTCGAGATGCGGACCCTGATCGCGCCCCTCGAACACATCGATCAATGCTTTGAGGTTGGTCTTGGCATCGCCACCCGCCAGGTCTTGGGGCCTACAGCGCGCGATGCCGAATTCCTCGGGATCGACCTCGAGCCGGGTGATCTGCTCGTCGCGCACGTCGAAGGCCACGAAGGCGCCGATCGGCGTGGCTTCGTCCCATCCACAAGCGCCATGCACCACCCAGCCGCGTTCAATGTGCATGCCGGCCAGCGTGCCGGCCATTAGTTCCGCGGTCGGCGCGTCGTATGCGCCGACCAGCAAGAAGCGCGGCGCCGCAGGATTGGTCAAGGGCCCGAGCAAGTTGAAAACCGTGCGAATGCCGAGCGCAGCGCGAATGGGCGCGAGCGCCTTCATCGCCGGATGAAAATAGGGCGCGAACAGAAATGTGAATCCGGTGGCGACAAAACATTCTGCGGCGCGATTCTCATCCAGGGGCAAGGTGAATCCGATGGCTTCGATCAAGTCCGCGCTGCCGCTGCGGCTCGAGATCGATCGATTGCCGTGCTTGACGATGGGCAGCCCGCAGGCCGCGGCCAGCAGCGCCGCGCCGGTCGACAGGTTCAAGCTTCCGGAGCCATCGCCGCCCGTACCCACGATGTCGATGGCATCGAGTGCCGCGGGCAATGCCGGCTTGATGGCCAGCGCGCGCATGGCGCCCGCGAAGCCGCGGACCTCGTCGGCAGTTATGCCTTTGGCGCGCAGCGCCACGAGCAGCGCACCGGCCATGGCGGGTGCGAGGTCCGGCGCCGTCAGCGCGTTCAATAAAGATGCGGCCTGCGCTTCGCTCAAGGAGCGTCGCTCCAGAAGGTGCTCCAGAATTCGGCGCGGCGTGTTCATTTGAGGAAATTGCCCATGAGGATCGGACCGTCCGGGGTGAGCACGCTCTCGGGATGAAATTGCACGCCCTCGATGGCGAGTGATCGGTGGCGCACGCCCATGATTTCGCCTTGTGCTGTACGCGATGTCACTTCGAGCACCGCCGGGATGCTGTCCGGCTCCGCGATCAGCGAGTGATATCGGCCTGCCTCGAAATCCTGCCGCATGCCGGCATACAGTCCTTTGCCGTCGTGCGCGACCGCCGAGACCTTGCCGTGCATCAGGCGCGCCGCTCGGACCACCCTGCCGCCGAATACTTCGACCAGCGACTGATGGCCGAGGCAGACGCCGAAAATCGGGATGCGCCCCGCAAACGCTTCGATCATGCGCATGGAAATTCCCGCATCGCGCGGAGTGCCGGGCCCGGGTGAAATGACCAGGTGCGTGTGATCCTGTTCAAGCGCCTGCTCCACGCTGATGGCATCGTTGCGATACACATCGACTTCGGCCCCCAACACGAGAAACGCCTGCACCAGGTTGTACGTGAACGAATCGTAGTTATCGATGAGCAATACTTTGGCAGGCATTCTTAAAGGCCCTCGGCCGCGAGTTCGAGCGCGCGCCGCAGCACGGCGCTCTTCGCCATCAACTCATCGTATTCAAGCGTAGCGGAACTGTCGGCGACGATACCGCCCCCCGCCTGGTAACTGTAGGTATCGCCGCGAAACACCAACGTGCGGATCGTGATCGCCTGATCCATGTCGCCGCGCTGGCCGAAGTAGCCCACCGTGCCGCCATACAGCTGGCGGCCCACCGGCTCGAGTTCATCGATGAGTTGCATGGCGCGCACCTTGGGGGCACCGACCAAGGTGCCGGCGGGGAAAGTCGCCGCGAACAAGTCGAATGCATCTTGCCCCGGGCCTAAGCGGCCCTTCACGCCGCTGACAATGTGCATGATGTGGCTGTAGCGCTCGATCACGCGATAAGGATCCACTGACACCGAGCCCGCCACGGCGACACGTCCCAAGTCGTTGCGCGCGAGATCCACCAGCATCACGTGTTCGGCGTTTTCTTTAGGATCCGCGCGCAGCTCCGCTTCCAGCGCGGCGTCCAGGGAGTCATCCGCGCCGCGCGGCCTGGATCCTGCGATGGGCCGCAGTTGCGCGTGCCCGCCATGGCACTTCACCAAGGCTTCGGGCGAGGAGCCCACCACGGTGATGTCGCCCAGTTCGCAATAAAACATATAAGGCGAAGGATTCAAGAGCCGCAGCGCGCGGTACACCTCGAACGGCGCGATTTCATGGCGTCCTTCGAATCGCGACGCCAGCACCAGCTGGTAGACATCGCCCGAGGCAATGTATTCCTGCGCGCGCCGCACGCGAACGGCGTGGGCTTCCTGCGTCAGGGAGGGTGTTGCCGGCGAGAATTTTCCCGGCGCGAGTATGCTCGGTACGGCGCCGCGCAGCGCCCGAATGACTTCGCGGCGCAGACTTTGCCGCTCCGCTTCGCTGCCGTCATGCAGCAGCGCGACACCGCGGGTCAGATGATCGAATACCAACAGCGACCGCGGCGCGACGTAGTGCGCATGAGGCGTCTCGGTTTGATCCAGGCTTCGGCCGGTGACGCGCTCGAAATAACGCACCGCATCGTAGGCGGTGTATCCCACGAGTCCGCCCGATAGCGGAACGCCCGGTATTTTTGGGTTGGGGCTGGGCGCGCGCGTCAACGCGACGCGCAGGCAATTCAAGAACGCCTGCCGGGTGCTCGGTCGCGGCGAATGCACGCCGCCGACGGTCACGCCCGTTGCCTCCACCCGCACTTCGAGGCATTCGCCGAAGCCGATAAACGAATAGCGCGCCAGCCGCTCGCCCCCCTCGACACTCTCGAGCAGGAATCTTGGGCGAAAAGGCGCGAGCTTCAAATACGCCGAAACAGGCGTATCGAGATCGGCGGCAATGTCAAAAGGCGGTTTCATCCACACATTCCACGGGCAATAAAAAACCCACCACCACTTAATTTGCGGAGATGGGTTCTGGATTAACGAAACATCAAAAGCTAAACGACCAGCCCACTCCCTAAAGAGGACGCCACCACCAGGTGTTGCGAAGGATGCGTGCGGTCGACATGTAACCAGTATCGCCGCATGGGATGTGCAGCGTCAAGGCGGCGGGTCCCTATTTTTTCCCTGCCATTGCAAGGTTTTTCTTGTATTTGCGGGTTAATTCCACGAAACGGGGAGTCAGCCCGATGTCCTCGTAGACAGGATCGCCCTGATCGTCGCGCGAAATCACTTTTGGGCCCCGTTCGTAGGGCATGGCGGCCGCGATCTCATCCAGGCCTGCATCGAGCAAATCCGTAATGATTTCTTCGATCGGTTGGCCGGGAAATAACTCAACCAAGGCGTGGAGTCTCGCTGCATCGTCAAGCGGCAAGCGCACCGCATACTCCTTGGCGGTCCTCGCAGGCGCCGCCGGCTTCTTCCATCGCTCGAGCAAGGGCTTGAATTTCACGAGTACTCCGCCATACCAGACTATTGCGACCGGTTATTATAGACCGCGGGGACATTCCATCAGCGCCCAATCCAGCTCGAGAGCTTCCAACTCGCCGCACATCGGCAACTCGCCGCATGGCGCGGACGGCCTCGCCGCCGACGGCGGCGGCTGGCGGCGCAACCTATCGGGCGTCTTCGCCTACAGCAGCCGTGCCTTGAGTCTGGTCTGGAGCACCAACCGGACGTTGAGCGTGAGTCTTGCGTTGCTCACGCTGGTGGCCGGCGTGCTGCCCGCGGGCATCGCCTATGTCGGCGCTCAAATTGTCGATGCGGTCATACACGCGGCGGACTTGCATCGGCGCACCGGCACCACGATGCTGACCGACGTGGTGCGTTACGTCGCACTGGAGGCATTGCTGGTAGCCGCCACCTCGATGGCGCAGCGGGGAATTTCCCTCGCGCAGTCGCTGCTTCGCGCGCAACTGGGCCAGCGCGTCAATGTCATGATTTTGGAAAAGGCGCTGACGCTGGACTTGACCCAATTCGAGGATTCCGAATTTTACGATAAGTTGACGCGCGCCCGCCGCGAGGCCTCCAGCAGACCTTTGAGCCTGGTGATGCGAACCTTTGCGCTGGGCCAAAATGCGGTATCGCTGATTTCCTTCGGCGGATTGCTGTTCCGGTTCTCGCCGTGGGCGGTGGTGCTGCTGGTCGTGGCAGGCTTGCCCGCATTCCTCGCGGAAGCGAAATTCTCCGGCGAGGCCTTTAGGCTGTTCCGCTGGCGCGCGCCCGAGTCGCGCATGCAAATTTATTTGGAGTCGGTGCTGGCGCGCGAGGACTACGCGAAGGAGGTCAAGCTCTTCGATTTAGGACCCCGATTCCTGGATCGCTACCGCGATATTTTCTCCCGGCTGTATCGCGAGGACCGCGATCTGACCTTGCGGCGCGACGCCTGGGGGTTTGGTTTGGGGCTGTTGGGAATTGCCTCACTGTATGGCGGCTACGTGTGGATCGCCGCGGAGACGGTGCTGGGCGCCATGACCGTGGGCCAAATGACCATGTACCTGATGTTGTTTCGTCAGGGACAATCCGCGGTGAGCGCCGCGCTGTCGGCGGTCAGCGGTTTGTACGAAGACAATTTGTATCTGTCGAACCTGTTCGAATATTTGGAACAGCCTGTAGGCCGGGGCAGCCCCAGCGGACACCAGTCAATCGGACCAGATCCCGGAGACGGCATTCGTTTCGAGGATGTCGAGTTCATCTACCCCGGCGCGACATCGCCGGCGTTGTCGGGAATCGACCTGCACGTTCGCCCGGGCGAGAGCTTGGCTTTGGTGGGACAGAACGGCTCCGGCAAAACCACCCTGATCAAATTGCTGACACGATTGTACGAGCCCACTCGCGGCCGGATCATGCTGGATGGCCTCGACCTCAAGGCCTGGGATGAGACCACCCTGCGCCAGCGTATCGGCGTTATTTTCCAGGACTTTGCGCGCTATCAAATGCTGGTGGGTGAAAATATCGGTGCGGGCGATGTACGCGCCTTCGACGACGAAGCTCGCTGGCGCAGCGCCGCCTCCAAGGGGCTGGCCGCCGAATTCGTCGAACAGCTCCCCGGGGGGTATCACACCCAGCTCGGCAAGTGGTTCAAAGACGGGCGGGAGTTATCCGGCGGCCAATGGCAGAAAATTGCGCTGGCACGCGCCTTTATGCGCAGTGAAGCCGATATTTTAGTGCTGGATGAACCGACTGCCGCGATCGATGCCGGTGCGGAAGCGGAGGTCTTCGAGCACTTCCGCGAACTGACGCGCAATCGCATTGCCATCGTCATTTCGCACCGCTTCTCGACGGTGCGCATGACCGACCAGATACTGGTGCTCGAGGAAGGCCGCATCGTCGAGCGCGGCAGCCACGAATCGCTTATGGCGGCCGATGGCCAGTATGCCAAGCTATTCACTTTGCAGGCACGCGGGTATCGTTAACGAATTACACACAAGGCCCATCATGTTCACCACTAAAACAGCGCGCCTTTCAATGTCGACGGTCATCGCCCTCCTGACACTCGCCGGGTGTCATCGCGGCCCTGAGCAAAGCGAAGCAAGCGCCAGCGCGGGCGCGGGCGTCAAGCTGGGCAGCTACCGTGTCGTTCTGCAAACGCCAGGCGGCGAGCTGCCCTTCGGTTTGGATCTGCTGCGACAAAAATCTCAAGTGGTCGGCTACTTGGTGAATGGCCAAGAACGGCTGCTATTGAGCGAGGTCAAGATCGCCGGTCCCCATCTGGAAATACGCATGCCGGGGTACGAGAACGTTCTCACCGCGGATGCGACCGGCGATCAACTGCAGGGCGAGATTTTCTTGGTCAAGCTAGGCGGTAAGAATCAGCATGTGCCGCTGCACGCCACGCTCGGGGAGAGCTATCGTTTCTTTGCGAGCTCTGCGACCGACAACGCCGATCTGTCCGGGCGATGGGCGGTAAACTTCATCGACAACAGCGGCGCCCCTGAAGTGGCCGTCGGCGAGTTCAATCAGTCGCATGACGCCGTCAGCGGCACCTTTTTGACGGCCACGGGCGATCATCGCTTTCTTGCCGGTCAGGTCAAGGGCGATGAGCTGTATTTGTCGACCTTCGACGGTGCGCATGTGTTCTTGTACAAGGCAAAGATCTTGGGCGACGGCAGTCTCGCGGGAGATTTTTGGTCAGGTCTTGCCTTCCACGAGAAGTGGACCGCGCGGCGCGACGCCGGCGCCCAGCTTCCGGACGCGTATGGGCTGACCGCCATGCGCGCCGGCATCCGGCATTTCGATTTCGCGTTCCCCGACCTGTCGGGCAAAACCGTGTCGTCCCAAGATCCGCAATTTCACGGCAAAGTGCTCATCGTGGCGCTCGCGGGGAGCTGGTGCCCGAATTGCCATGACGAGGCGGCATTCTTAGCGCCGCTCTACGAGGACTACCGCGCCAAGGGATTGGAAATCGTCTCCCTGATGTTCGAGCACTTCGGCGATTTCCCGCGGGCAGCCGAGGCCACGCAGCGCTTTCGGCAGCACTACGGCATTGAATACACCACCCTGATCGCGGGCATCTCAGACAAGGATGAAGCCGCCAAGAAGTTGCCGATGCTGCAGAGCTTCGTTGCCTTTCCGACGACGATTTTCATAGATCGCAAGGGCAATGTTCGCAAGATCCACACCGGATATTCCGGGCCTGCCACGGGCGATCACTACATCCAGTTCGTCACTGAGGTGAAAACCACCCTCGATCAGTTGCTGGCGGAATCCTAAATGCCATCGTTCGACGTGGTATCGGAAATCGATACGCATGAATTGACGAACGCTGTCGACCAAGCGGTGCGCGAGCTGACGCAGCGCTTCGATTTCAAAGGCACCGACGCCACCTTCGAACTCGAGGAAACCACCGTGACCATGACCGCGCCGGCGGATTTTCAGCTCAAGCAAATGCTGGATATCCTCAAGCTTCGCATCGCCAAGCGAGGCATCGACGTCGGCTGCCTGGAAGTAAAGGATCCGGAGGTCAATCTTGCCAGAGCCAAGCAGCTGGTGATTTTGAAGCATGGCATCGATGCCGACGCGGGCCGGAAAGTGTCGCGCCTGATCAAGGACTCGAAGCTCAAGGTTCAGGCGCAAATCCAGGGCGACAAGGTCAGAATAACGGGCAAGAAGCGCGACGACCTGCAAGAAGCGATCGCCTTCCTGCGCAAAGCCGATGTCGGAGTTCCGCTGCAGTTCAATAATTTCCGGGATTGACGCAGGCGGCTCCTACGTTTGCTCGCGCAGCAGGCGCACGAGGCCCAGCAGTTCATCCCAGCCGGTGTCCGACACGGCGCAGTACTGGATATCGCCTTGTCGCCAAAACGCCAGGTGGTAGCCGTTGCGCGTCGTGTTGCTTAAGGTACGTGTGTTGTCCGTAGCCCAGGTAAATACATTGATGACATGCGGGCCATGCTGGTAAACGACCACCGCTGAACGTTGATGGTCGATGTAGTCGGCGCGGCCGCCGATCAGCTTATAACCCTGCGATTCGAAATCCGCGACCACCGGCGATACGTCGGCGTGACCTGCAAACCACGGCTTGACGGTGTGCCTGTCGGTGGACACGACGTCGATCAAATGCGCCGGCATGAGCGAACGCACATGCGCGCTCACCAGGTCATTGGTCAACGGACTTAGCGCACTGGGTAGCACCAGAAAAAACACCATAGCCGCTGCGATCGCGGCGCCACCGATGCCGCTGAGCGCGCCCGTCCAAAACGAACGCCCTCGAAAGACGGGAGGCCGCCGTGCGCTTCGCGCTCTTGCCGGCTGCGATTCGGCGATCCTTAAACCGCTCGCGCCTTCTTGATCCAGTGTGCGCAGAATCTGAGCGCGCAGCTTGGGCGGCGTGGCGGCATAGGGAACGTCGCGGCGCAAGGCGCTGCGCACCTTCACGAGATCCTCGAGCAGCGTGCGGCACTCGTTGCAATGATCGGCGTGCCGCTCGATCTCCGCGCCAGAGACTGCGTCGACCTCGCCATCGAAGTAAGCCTGCACCCGAAGCGATTCAGCGCACTGCACGCGGTTCTCCTTCCACTTCTTGCAACCATTTGGCCTTGAGGGCGGCGCGCGAACGCGCCAAGCGGGACATCACCGTGCCGATCGGTACCTGGGTGACCGCTGCAATCTGCGCATAGTCCATTTCCTCAATTTCCCGCAACATCAATACGGTGCGGTGCTCCTCCGGCAGTGAAGCCAAGAGCCGTTCGAGCACCTTTTTCTGATCCGAAAGTATCGAATCGCTCTCAGGATCGGGCGTCGTCGCTACCATGGCGTGGCCATCAACCTCATCGTTCTCCTCCGGCAGGGGCACAAAGGCGCGCCGCTGCTGCTGTTTGGCGGCCGTGAAATGGCAATTGCGCACGATAGCCAGGAGCCAGGCCTTCGCATCGGAACCTCGCAGCGCCTCGAAGCCGCGAAATGCGCGCAACACCGCTTCCTGCACCACGTCATCGGCATCGCCGGGCGCGTAGCACAGCCACCGCGCAAACCGGTATGCAGCGTCGAGATGAGGCAAAACTTGCTCCTCGAATCGAGCGCGATTGTCATCCATCGTGTTAAGACTCACGGCAGGTCTACTTTATTCCCAACAATAGGGGTTCTTTGATAGGTATGAAGCGGTTTGCGGCGCGAATCAGGCTTCCGGCCGACAGTTCCTCTACGCCATAGACCTCGACCGATAGCGTATGCCTTTCCCGGATCTTGTGCACCAGCAGGTCGAAATCGCCGTCACCCGTGGCCAGCACGACCACATCGGCGAGCGGCGCATACTCGATCACGTCCAGGGTGATGCCGACGTCCCAGTCGCCTTTCGCGGATCCATCCCTGCGCCGAATGAAGGGCTTCAGCTTTACCTCAAATCCAATCGCGCGAAGTATGTTTTGAAACTGCCTCTGTTTCTCGTCCTCGCGGTCGATCGCAAAGGCGATCGCCTTCACGACCTTTCTGTCCTTGGTGGCCTCGGCCCAAAACCGGTTGTAGTCGAAATGACGCGAGAACTGCTGCCGCGTCGTGTAATAAATATTCTGAACATCGACGAAGATGGCAACGGATTCCAATTCGCCCTCGCTCACGGAATAGGGGAATCGCGAGCAGTATAGCGCCGCAATCGCGTATCCTTCGGGTCTAACCATGGGGGAATTTTTCAGATGATTCGAACTCTTCGGCTGCCGGCGGCTGTTGCGATCCTGCTGGCCGCATCGTCTCATCCCGTTTGGGCACAGCGTCCCTTCTTGTCGGAAACGCAGTGGTCAAACTTGCGCGACGAAGCCAGCGGCACGGCCCCTTACGAAAATCTACGCGCCCTGACCCGTCTGCACCGCGTTCCCGCGACGCCTGAGTTCGATCAGGCTGCCAATTTCATTCTCGAGCGCGCGAAGGAATATGGATTGCAGGATGTCCATGCCGAGCAATTTCCGATCGACGGCAAAATTCACTACGGACTTATGCGTTCGCATATTGCCTGGACGGTCGAAGGCGCGCGTCTCTGGCAGATGGAGCCGCAGCACACGGTGCTCGGCGATTGGTCGACCGACCCCATCCGGCTTGCGGACTACAGCCACAGCGCCGATGTGCAAGCGCCTCTCGTGGATGTCGGCGCGGGCACGGCGGACAGCGACTATACCGCCAAGGATGTGCGCGGCAAGATTGTTCTGGCGGATGGCGTGCTCTCGAGCGTGCAACGTCTGGCCGTGGCGAAATATGGCGCGGCCGGCATCGTCAGTGACATGCCGAATCAGACTACCGCTTGGTCCGGCCTCGACACGAACATCGTGCGCTGGGGGCATCTGGACGGCTCGCTGCCGCAGGGGTTTGCCTTCATGGTATCGCGCGCCACGGCGGCCGGCTTGCGCGCGCAAATGATCGCAGGGACTCCTGTCGTGCTCGGCGCCCACGTCAAGGCCGAAGTGGGGCCTGGGCACTGGACGGTCGTGACCGCGACGATTCCGGGGACCGAGCCGCAAGCCGGAGAAATCGTCTTCAGCTGCCATCTCGATCATCAACGGCCCGGCGCCAACGACAACGGCAGCGGCTGCGTCACGATTCTCGAATCGGCCCGGTTGCTCAATCGCTTGATCGGCAGCGGCGCGCTACAGCGTCCGAGCCGCACCATGAGATTCATTTGGGGGCCCGAAGTCGAAGGCACCATGGCTTTCTTGAGCGGGCATCCGGACATCATGCGATCGATGCGCGCCGACGTTCACATGGACATGGTGGGCGGCGATCTGTTCAAGAACAAATCCGTGTTGCATGTGACGGAAACACCCTGGTCTCTGCCTACCTTCATCACCGATATCGGCGACACCTTTGCCGAGACCATTCGTGATGCCGCGGCCGTGTATACCGAGGATGGCAGTCACGAGAATGCGGCCGTGGTCGAGGATCGCAATGGCGCGCCCGGCACGCGCAATGCATTCTTTGTCGACGAAACTCCCTACGCCGAAGGCAGCGATCACGATGACTACGATTCATCGACCATCGCCGTGCCGGCGCTGTACTTGCGGGACTGGCCGGACATTTATATTCACACCGATCACGACACACTGGAGCAGATCGACGCGACCAAGCTGCGCCGTGTCGCGCTGTTGGGTGCGGCCTCGGGCTATAGCTTCGCCGGCCTCGATGCCGCCCAATCCTCCGTGGTTCTGCCCTTTTTGGCGGCGCGGGCGCAACAACGCCTGGCCAAGGGGTTTGAGCGCGCGCAACGGCTGGCGCAAGACGCCAATCTGCCGGCGAACGAGGCTGCGTTCGAGGCCCACAACCTCATTGCTCAAATGCTTCGCCGCGACCAGGCAGCGCTTCAGTCCTTCGCCGTCTTTACGCAGAGCCATCCGCAGGAGCTCGCGGCGTCCTTAGACTCGCTCAAAGCGCAAGCGGCGGCCTTGAACCGCTGGATCGACCTTATTGCGGCGAAACGGGGTGTTCACGGATCCGCGGCCGCGCCGGCCTGGCATGCTACTGCGCAGAGCGCGCGCACTCCTAAGCGCGTCGGCGAATTCGGCCCGCTAACGTTTCAAAATGACGATGTGCTGCTCGATCGTCTGGGCCTTGAGCGCGTACTCAAGATCAAGCTGCTCAGCGCCGCTTCGAGCCGCCTGCTCAATGCCCAGGACAGCGGCGCCCTTTATGCCTATGAAATCGTCAATTTCGTCGACGGCAAAAGATCGGTGGCAGAAATCAGAGACGCGGTGGCGGGGGAATTCGGGCCCATTCCTCTAGAGATCGTCGGCGATTACTTGCAGGCATGCGCAGAGGCGAAAATCATCGCATTTCGGTGAGGGTCTTTTATTTGGGCGGAGGAGGAGGCGGAGTCGCCTTGCCGCGCTGCATGCCCTTCGAATAGATCACCGTGCCATCGAGCTTGACGATGATGGCATCGATGTCGTCGATGCGATTGTAAATTTCCATGGCCTTCTCCGGCCCCAGCACGAACGCCGTCTTCGACAAGCCATCCGTGCGGGTCGCGTAAGGGCCAATCACGGTCGCGCTGCGAACCTTGCTGGCCGAATGGCCGGTGTGCGGATCGATGATATGGTGGTAGCGAACGCCGCCTTCATCGAAGAACCTTTCGTAGTCGCCGGAAGTGGAAATCGCCGCATCCACGAGCGGTACACTCGCGATCACCTCGCCCTCGCCCTTGCGCGGATCGCGGATGCCCACCATCCATGGCTTGCCGAAGCGATCGCCGATGATGCGGCTATCGCCGCCGGCGGACACATAGGCGCGCGTAATCCCGCGCGCTTTCAGGACATCGATGCCGCAGTCCACCGAATAGCCCTTGGCGATGCCGCCCAAATCGATGCGCACGCCCTTCTGCGAGAACTGCACGGTCTGATTCTTCACATCGAGGATCACGTGCCGATAGTCCACCGCAGGCAATGCCTTGGCGATTTGCGCCTCGTCGGGACGGATATGCTTCGGAAAATTGTACATATAGCCGACGCTGGCATAGGTGATGTCGAAGGCGCCGGCGGTGATCACCGAGTACTCCTTGGCCTTGACCAGCAGGTCGAACAATTCCTTGCTGATGTGCATCGGGCCGTCGGCGGCTTTGGCGTTGACCAAGGACACTTCGCTGGTCGGTTTGTACGTGCTCATGGACTCATCGATGTGGCGCATCTCATCGAGCACCGCGTCGATGGCCGTTTCGGCCTTCGCGCGTTCTTCCGACCATAATTCCACGGTGATGCGCGTGCCCATGATGCCGTCAGTCACGCGGTTTACCCATTCGGCGCGCGCGGGAACGGCAGCGGCCAGAGTTGCGGCAGCCGCGAAGCACAGCGCGCTCATCAAGACTTTAAATCTCATGCGGCAAGACTAGCGGGTTTTGCGCGTTATCGCGCGTCGCCATTGCGTAACGACAAGAGCGCTGCCGATCATGCCGCCCAAATGGGCGAAATGCGCAATGCCCGAAAGCGTTCCGGTCACGCCGAGAAAAAGCTCGATGCCGGCGTAAATCGTCGCGAACAGCCATGCCGGCATGGGAATGGGTGGGATCAAGGGAACGACCTTGCGGGTGGGAAATAACAATGCGTAAGCCAGCAGCAAACCGAACACCCCACCGGAGGCGCCGATGGTCGGCGCCGGCGGCGCATCGAACAGCATGGGTATGAAGAGCTGAGTGAGTGCCGCGGTAACTACGGGGCGAAATAGCAGGCGAGCAGCCGCTTCGGTCCTACGTAGCGCTCGATTTCCGCGCCGAACATCCACAGACCCAGCATGTTGAATCCAATGTGGGTGATATTCCCGTGCAAGAATGCATAGCTGATGATCTGCCAGGGCTGAAAATAGACTTTGCCGTCGATGGCTTGCAGCGGCCACAATGCGAATAGTTCGTCGATTCGAGCCGGCGATTGGCCCTGCAGTACGAATACCAGTACGTTCGCACCGATCAAGATGATGACTGCGGAAATTTTCATGCTAGCAATGCATTCTATCCTGTCATGAGCGCGCATCCCCTGAAAACCGTCTTCTTGGACTATGACACGGTTTCCAAAGACGATCTCGATACGACCCGGCTGCGCGAGGCGGCCGGCGAGCTGATCTTGTACGAATCTGACGAGTCAAAGATTGCCGAGCGCATTCGCGATGCGGATGTCGCGCTCCTGAACAAATTGGAATTGACCCGCGAGCTGCTGTTTGGCGCGCCCCGCTTAAAATTGGTCGCGCTCGCCGCCACCGGCACCAACAACGTCGACCTGATCGCCGCGCGCGATCGCGGCATCGCCGTCTGCAATGTGCGCGCTTATTGCACGGCCTCGGTGGTGCAGCAGGTGTGGGGACTGATATTGAGCCTCACTCAGCATGTGTACGAATTTTCGCGCCTGTCCAAGGACGGATCCTGGGCGCGGGATGAAGCCGGCACTGTGTTCTCTCACCCCATCCGCGAACTGAATGGCCGCATCTTCGGCGTGGTGGGCTGGGGCGAGCTCGGCAGAGGAGCTGCGCGTGTGGCGGAGACCTTCGGCATGCGAGTCGCGATTGCCAACCGTCCGGGGGAGCCGCCTCACTTAAGCCGCATGAACCTCGATGAACTGCTGACAAAGGCGGACATTGTTTCTTTGCACTGCCCGCTAACCCACGCGACGCGCGGCCTCATCGGCGCGCGCGAATTGGCACTGATGAAGCCCGATGCCCTGTTGATCAATACCGCGCGCGGCGCCCTGGTCGACAGCGCGGCGCTGGCCGCTGCGCTGAAAGCCGGCAAACTCGGCGGAGCGGGAATCGATGTCCTGCCCCAGGAACCACCCGTGAAAGGCGACCCGCTGCTCGACAGCCAAATCCCGAATCTATTGGTGACGCCTCACATCGCCTGGGCAGCGCGCGAAGCGCGGCAGCGATGCATCGATGAAATGGCGGCCAATATCCGTGATTTCCGCGACGGCGGCCGGCGCGGGCGAGTGGTGTAGGAGCTTGGCGATTAACCCCGGTTGGCTTTTTTCTCGCGCTTCAAGGCGCGCTTTTCTTCCAAGGTTTTCGTCGGCTTCTTCTTGTCCTCTTTCTTTCGATCCATGCCCTTGCCCATGATCCACTCCTCTAAAGGTTAGTCAACCATTACTCTTTCGCGCGCCGGCGGGCCGTTATTTTCGGCTTCACATGCCTGACCTCCCTTAGGCTAGCACCCGGATGACGGCCAATCGTGGCGCGCGGCGGCTTGGGCGGCTTCTCGCTCACCCGGCTGATGCGCAATTCTCGACCCGCGACACGCACCTTCTGCAATTCTTTGAATATCTGCTTCGGCATGCCTTCAGGCAAGTCCACGTAGGTATGATCTTCGCGAATATCCACGCGCCCAATGTGCACACCCTCCAACCCTGACTCGTTGGCAATGGCGCCGACAATGTTGCCGGGCTTGATTCCATGTACTGACCCTACTTCAATGCGAAAAGTTTCCATTTGCTTAGGGCTAGACCTGCGCGGCCCACCATCGAGCGATTCGTCTCGCGCCGAAGGAGGCTGCCGTTCTGTGGGCGCGCGATCGCTGGGCCGTTCGCGGTCTCTCGGTCTCTCGCGTTCGGGAGATGGCCTATCGCGCTCCTCGCTCCGCGTTACTTCGCGGCGCGGCATGCGCTCCTCGCGATCGTGATCGTGCACACGAGCGGGCGTCGGGGCCTCGGCTGTGCGCTCCGGTTTTCCCGCGAGCAGCAGCGGCGTGGTTCCCTGCGACAGTGCGGCCAGCGCGGCGGCAATATCCATCAGCGGCAGGCCGGACTCGGCTTCCATCTGTTCCAGCACCGGCCGGTAAAGATTGCCCTCGCCCTTGGCGATGGTCTCGGCGATGCGTTGTTTGAACTTGCCAATTCGCAACGTGTTGACGGCGTCGACGCTCGGCAGGTTCATGGGTTCGATCACTTGCCGCGTGGCTCGCTCGATGGCGCGCAGCATATTGCGCTCGCGTGGGGCGATGAACAGGATGGCCTCGCCCTTGCGGCCGGCTCTGCCCGTGCGCCCGATGCGATGAACATAGGACTCGGTGTCGTACGGGACATCGTAGTTCACGACATGTCCGATGCGTTCGACGTCCAGGCCGCGGGCGGCGACATCGGTGGCGACCACGATATCGATCTGCCCCGCCTTCAGGCGAGCAACCGTGCGTTCTCGCAGCGGCTGCGGAATGTCGCCGTTGAGCGGCGCGGCCGCAAAACCGCGTGCCTCGAGTTTTTCCGCCAGTTCCACGGTCGCGTGCTTGGTGCGCGTAAACACCAGCATGCCGTCGAAGGTCTCGGCTTCCAGAATGCGCGTCAGCGCATCCAGCTTGTGCATGCCGCTGACCATCCAATAGCGCTGGCGGATATTGGTCGCGGTGCTGGTCTTGCTCTTGATGGTCACTTCCACCGGCGTGCGCAGGTGCTTCGCCGCGATGCGGCGGATCGGCGCAGGAATGGTCGCCGAGAACAGCGCGACCTGCCGCTGCGGCGGCGTCTGCTCGAAGATGCTTTCAACGGCATCGATGAAGCCCATGCGCAACATCTCATCGGCCTCATCCAGTACCAGCAGGGTCAGGCCCGTGAGCTTCAAGGTGCCCCGATTCATATGATCGATGACGCGCCCGGGCGTACCCACCACCACATGCACGCCGCGCCTCAAGGCATTGAGCTGAGGCTGGTAGCTTTGGCCGCCATAGATGGGCAGCACATGAAATCCTTTTAAGTGCGCCGCGTACCGCAGAAAGGCTTCCGACACTTGCAGGGCCAGTTCGCGCGTGGGGACGAGTACCAGCACTTGGGGCTCATGCCGGGTGAGATCGATTTTGGTCAGTGCGGGCAGCGCGAAGGCGGCGGTCTTGCCGGTGCCGGTTTGCGCCTGGCCGAGCATGTCTTGGCCGGACAAGAGCACCGGAATGGTCTGAGCTTGAATCGGCGACGGCGATTCATAACCGACGTCGGCAAGCGCGCGCAGCACGGCATCCGATAGCTTCAGATCACGGAAACTCGCCGTACTTTCAATCGAGTCTGCCGGGACTGCGCTCATAAGAAATGCCTTCGGATGGACCGCCAAGTCTAGCGGTTTAAGCGCGTATTGCTACCATAGTCGCCATGGGACGCATATTCGAAGTCAGAAAACACGCCATGTTCGCCCGCTGGAACCGCATGGCCAAGCAATTCACGCGGGTCGCCAAGGACATCGCGATGTCGGTCCACGCCGGCGGCGCCGACCCCGCTTCGAACCCGACGCTGCGCCGCGTGCTGCAAAATGCGCGTGCCGTCAACATGCCGAAGGACAAGACCGACGCCGCGATTCGCCGCGCTTCAGGCAAGGATGCCGCCAACTATGCCGAGATTCTGTACGAGGGCTATGCCCCGCATGGCGTTGCGCTCCTGGTCGAAACCGCCACCGACAATCCCACCCGCACCGTCGCGAGTTTGCGCAATATTTTCTTGAAAGGTGCGGGGAGCATGGGAACCACCGGCAGCGTCAGCTTTCTGTTCAAGAAGATGGGCGTATTTCGCGTCGATCCCTCCCGCGTCAAAGACCACGATGAACTCGAATTGGATCTCATCGATTACGGCCTCGAGGAAATGGGCGACAGCACCGGCGAAAAAGGCGAGCCGCAATTGGTGATTCGCTGCGCGTTCAATGATTTCGGCAAGTTGCAGGAGGCCTTGGAGCGTCGCGGCATCACGCCGCTCTCGGCCGAGCACGAGTACATTTGCTCTGTGCCGATCGAATTGCCGGAGGATCAGGCGAAAGAGGTGCTGGAATTGATCGACAAGCTCGAACAAGACGACGACGTCCAAAAGGTTTTCCACAGCTTGGCTTGAAGGTGAACAAGTTTTAATTTGCTGCGGCGGCGCTTGAGCTTTAAGTCCTTAAGCTTTTTTCATCCTGTCATCGTCGCTGCGCCTCTCGCGTTGACTTAACTTCAGAGTGAAAAACCTATTGGAGGATGTCATGCGCAAGCGATTTAAGCTATTGATTCCTATCAGTATTATTGCCATGAGTGGTTGTGTCGTGGCGCCTTACGGCTACACCCACGGATACTATGGCCCGCGCGTGGCGGTCGTGGCCCCGGCGCCGGTTGTGGTGGTGCGGCCTTTCCGTTGATGGAGGGCGTCGTTGCGGCCAAGACTCGCGGGGCGGGTGAGATAATGCGTTCATGGCAACTCACCCGTTCCGCATCGTTAACGTTTTCACCCAGAACTTAAGTCCCTTCACCGGCAACCCGCTGTGTGTGTTCGAGGACGGCGCGGGCTTGAGCGATGAACAGATGCAAGCTCTCGCCCGCCAGTTCAATCTCTCCGAGACCACGTTCATTCTCCCGCCGACGGACATGAAGGCGGGCGCAAATGCGCGCGTGCGAATTTTCACGCCCAGCTATGAAATGGCTTTCGCAGGCCATCCCACGCTCGGCACGGCGCAGATTTGCCGCGCGCTGAAGCTGGGCGGCGACTCTCTGGTGCTGGAAATGCAGGCGGGTCTCATCCCAGTGAAAGCAGTGGGAGACCGCTGGACATTGACCGCGCTGCCCGCGACATCGCGAGAACTCGATGTGCCGCGCGATGCACTGGCGGCGGCGCTCGGGCTACAGCTTCACGACATGGGCGAGCGGCCGTTGTGGGTCAAGGCCGGGAAGGAACAATTGGTGGTGCCGCTGACCTCCACGGATGCGGTGCGCAAAGCGGCGCCCGTGCCGTCCGCCATGGCAAGGATTCGCAGCGAAGACGGACTCAGCATGGCATACGTTTTTTGCCTGAGCGGCGCAGGCGAATCGTTGGCGCGATTTTTCTTTCCGGCAGGTGGCGCCATACTGGAGGACCCCGCGACCGGGTCCGCGACCGCCAATTTCGGCGCCTGGTGCTTGGCGATGAAGCAAACGCTGCCGCTTCAGGTGCGAATCTCTCAGGGCGAACTCGTGGGCCGGCCGTCCACCCTGTTTCTCGACGTGAACCGCGAGGCCCAAGTCTTCGTCGGCGGCGACGTGTTTGAATTCGGCCGGGGTAGCGTTACTCTTTGAGGGCCGTCGGCGCGCCGATGGTGGCGCTCGCCCAATGCATCACCGGCTTAAGCCGCGGCGATACCATCGAAAGTGCCGTGTCGAATCTAACCCATCGCGCCTCTTGATGCTCCGGGAACCCGAGCTCCGGATTGATGGGCAGATGCACCTCGGTATCGCTGCTTCGCGCGACGTAGTAGCGCGAAATTTTTCCCTTGTTGTACGGACCCGTGTCCATGAAGTCCGTACCCCAATCGAACGCGAGGTTTTCCAAAGTGGTCTCCTCGCGCACCTCGCGCAACGCCGCATCCAAGGGTTGCTCTCCCGGCTCGACCAAGCCTTTTGGGAAATCCCAGTTCCGATAAGCGCGCAACAACAGATATTGCACGTCCGATCCGGCCACATTCACCACCACCACCCCTGCGGAGAGTCTGCGGGAATGCGCGCGGCCGTCGGGAATACTCAGACTTAGCTCCTATGCCGCCGCCGACAAGGGCGAGCGAATGAGATGATCGAAGGCACTCAAGGAAGCCTTCGCGCCCTCGCCCACTGCGATGACTATCTGCTTGTAGGGAACGACGGTGCAATCCCCGGCGGCAAACACGCCCGGCACCGAGGTCTGCCCCCGCGCATCGACTTCCACTTCGCCGCGCGGCGACAGCTTGACCGTCCCTTTGAGCCAATCGGTGTTCGGGATCAGCCCGATTTGCACGAACACGCCGGCGAGTTCGACATCGCGCATCGCGCCGCTGGAACGTTCCTTATATTTGAGGCCAATGACTCGCTGTCCGTCGCCGATGATTTCGGTGGTTTGCGCGCCGGTGATCACCGTCACATTCGAAAGGCTCATCAGCTTGCGCGTCAACACCGCATCGGCGCGCAGTTGCGGATCGAATTCGATGAGGGTGACGTGGCTGACGAGGCCGGCAAGATCGATCGCGGCTTCGACGCCGGAATTTCCGCCGCCGACCACGGCGACACGCTTGCCCTTGAACAGCGGGCCATCACAGTGCGGACAATAGGCGACGCCGCGATTGCGATATTCGCGCTCGCCGGGCACGTTGATCTCACGCCAGCGCGCACCGGTTGCAATCACCACGGACCGCGCCTTGAGCGAGGCTCCGCTGCTCAAGCGTACCTCGAGCAGTTCGCCGGGAACCAAGGCTTCGGCGCGCTGCAAATTCATCACGTCGACATCGTAGGTGGTGACATGCTGCTCGAAACCTGAGGCTAATTTGTGGCCTTGGGTCTCCTTCACCGAAATGAAATTCTCGATGCCGACCGTATCCAATAACTGTCCACCGAGACGCTCCGCGGCAATGCCGGTGCGAATGCCCTTGCGCGCGGCATAGATGGCCGCCGCTGCTCCTGCCGGCCCACCGCCCACCACCAACACGTCATAGGGTGCTTTCGCGTTCAGTTTTTCGGCCTGGCGCACCGCTGCGCCCGCGTCCAGCTTATGGATGATCTCCTCGATCTCCATGCGGCCTTGTCCGAAGGGCTCACCGTTCAGGAACACCGCAGGCACGGCCATCACTTCGCGGCGCGTGACCTCTTCCTGGAACACCGCGCCATCGATCATGGTGTGGCGGATCTTCGGATTCAGCGCCGCCATCGCATTCAGCGCCTGAACCACGTCCGGGCAGCTTTGGCAGGTGAGCGACACGAAAGTCTCGAAATTGAAGTCGCCGTCCAGCTTGCGGATCTGCTCGGCGACCGCCTGGTCGATTTTGGGCGGATAGCCTCCGGTCTGCAGCAACGCGAGCACCAAGGACGTAAATTCATGGCCCATCGGCACACCCGCAAAGCGCACCTGCGCCGCGGCACCGGGCCGCCGCAGGGCAAACGAGGGTTTTACTTGGGCGTCGTCGCGCTGCGCGTCGAGCTTCACGAGGCTGGAAACCGACTCGATGTCGTGCAGCAGTTCGAGCATTTCTTGTGATTTGTCGCTGTCATCCAGGGACGCAACGATCTCCACGGGCTGCGAGATCCGCTCCAGGTAACCCTGTAACTGAGTCTTCAGGTTGGTGTCGAGCATGCTGCGCTCCGGTATGCCTTGTAGCTTAAGTGGTGCGACGAGTTGCTTGGGAAAACGGGCCGGCGTTTGGCGCCGGACCGTTGACTGGTAGCTCCTGTGACTCGCGCTTAGATCTTGCCGACCAAGTCAAGCGAGGGCTTGAGCGTATCGGCGCCCGGCGTCCACTTCGCGGGGCACACTTCGCCCGGGTGCGAGGCCACGTATTGAGCTGCTTTGACTTTGCGCAGCAGTTCCTTCGCGTCCCGGCCGATGCCATTGTCGTGCACTTCCATGACCTTGATCTTGCCTTCAGGATCGATCACGAATGTCCCGCGATAGGCGAGCCCCTGCTCCTCGATCAGCACTTCGAAATTGCGCGCCAGCGTTGCCGTCGGGTCGCCCACCAGCGGGTACTGCACCTTCTTGATGGTGTCCGAGGTGTCGTGCCATGCCTTGTGGGCGAAGTGCGTGTCGGTGGACACGCCATAGACTTCCACGCCCAGTTTCTTGAATTCAGCATAGTTGTCGGCGAGATCACCGAGTTCGGTCGGACATACGAAGGTGAAATCGGCAGGGTAGAACACAAACACGGACCACTTGCCCTTGAGGGTTTCGTTTGTCACGGGCACGAACTTGCCGTTGTGATATGCGGTCGCCTTGAATGGCTTGATTTCGGTATTGATCAGAGACATGGAAAACTCCTCGGACAGGTTTTGAAACTGAAGGCCATGATAGCAGCCGAATCATCATTAATCATATTGATTGTTATGATGACTTTGATAGACTGTATCTATGGGTACCGATCGATGAATCTCAAGGACCTCAAATATCTGGTCGCGCTCGCGGACACCGGTCATTTCGGCAAGGCGGCGGAGCGCTCCTTCGTCAGCCAGCCGACGCTATCGGCTCAGTTGAAGAAGCTCGAGGCATATCTTGGCGTCAAACTGGTGGAGCGACAACCGAAGAACGTACAGCTCACCGAAGTGGGTAAGCAAATCGTGGTTCGCGCGCGGCGCATGCTGGATGAGAGCGAGGAAATCGTCGCGCTGGCGCGCAGCAATACCGATCCTTTCGCCGGGAAACTGAAAGTGGGGCTCATCCCCACCATCGGACCTTATTTGTTGCCGCGCGTCATGCCAAAGATTCGCAAAGCTGTTCCGCACCTCGGGCTCATGCTCTATGAGTACCAAACCGAAGCGCTGCTGAAGCGCCTGCGCGACGGGGAAATAGACCTTGGCATCATGGCGCTGCCCGTGCCGCAAGACGGGCTGGAGTCGCGTGCGCTCTACGACGAGGCCTTTACCGTGGCACTGCCCAACCATCACCCGCTGGCTGCCAAGACGACCATCAAGGTACAGGATCTTAAAGGCCAGACCTTGCTGCTGCTGGAGGACGGTCACTGCCTGCGCGATCAAGCCTTGGAAGTCTGCAGCCGCGTCGATGTCCGCGAGGCTGAGGATTTTCGCGCAACCAGTCTTGAGACGCTGCGCCAGATGGTGGTTGCGGGCTTAGGAATCACATTGCTGCCGGAACTGGCTGTGGAATCGCCGTTCGGATCGCAGCGCGGCTTGACCGTTCGGCAATTCAGCAAACCCACGCCCACGCGCACCGTCGGCGCCGTATGGCGCAAGTCCAGCACGCGTGAGGCTGCCATCGCGGCGGTGTGCGACGTGATGGGCGGCGTGATGGCGAAAAAGGCCTGAGGACAAGCAATTGGGACAGGCGGCGATATTTCGTGACCGCCGTCTCAGACCTCAAAAAGCGCTTGCGGCTAGATGCCGATCATTTCACATATTGCGCGCGCCCGACCCGGCAAAATAGCAGTCCAGGAAAATTTTGCCATGAATGTCCCTACCATTTTACAAGGAAAAGCAGCGCCCGTTTCGCCGCGCTTCGATCGTGCATTCATCGAAGAACACAAGCTCGTGGAACGGTATCTGGAAAACAAATTGCCGTTCAAGGGCGCTCGCGATCTTGAGCAGTGGTGCCGCGCGAATCCCGATTACTTGAATGAGCTGAAGCTGCCGGAACGCGCGCAGGCCAGCCTCAAACTGCTGGAAGCCAGCGGCCGGCCGCAAGACCTGGGGGAGCCGGCGCCCGAGTGGTGGAAGAGCAGGTACGTTCTCATCGGCTTGGGCGCGGTGACTTTCATCAGTCTGGTGGCGTTTTGGGCGCTGGCGGGGAAATATTCAATTCTTCAGGGAAAACTCGAAGACACCAAGCGCGCGATCAGCCAAGGGCCGCTGGTGCAGCCGGCTACGGAAAAAGCCATTCTGGTGTCCCCGGATCATGCACCCGGCATAAACCGCGCACGCATCACGCTCAGCCGAACCGCGCCGCTGCTGATGGACGTGCACATCGATCTTGGCTACACCCAAAAGCTGACGCAATTTCGCCTCTTCGTCGACAAGCAAGATCAGGGCCGCGCGCTGGTGCTCAACAACCTGCTCAAAGATTCGAATGGCGAGCTGCGGGTGACTTTGAATTCCACCGGCCTATCGGCCGGCATTTACAACGTGCGCATCGAGGCGCTGCCGCCGCGCGAAATTCCAATTCCGATAGGCTGGCTGATACTCGATGTGAAGTAAGCAGCGGGCGCCTCGCTCCTGCCTCAATCGTCGCGCAGCGTAACGATGGGCGGAGTGTTGACCACGCTGCGCGTGGCCAGTGTTCCGCTCAGTCCGACCAAGACCGTGCCGCACACCAAGCCTGCGACCCACACTAAGGGGTCGAGAGTGAACTCGAGCGAGAACAGCCGCCGCGCCAATATCCAACCCACGCCCGTCGCGCCGAAGGCCGCCAGGGTGCCCGATAGAAAACCCAGCGCCGAAAATTCCGCCGCCACGCCTTGCAGCACGGTGCCGCGGCTTGCGCCCAAGGTGCGCAGCATGGCGCTTTCATAGCGCCGCTCATCGCGGGTCGATTGTACCGCCGCCAGCAGCACGACGATTCCAGCGGCCAGGGTAAATAAAAACACGTACTGCACCGCCAGCGAGGCGCGATCCATGATGTCGCGAATTTGTTTGAGAATCGCATCCACATCCAATACCGAAATCGTCGGAAATTGACGCACCAGATCGGCCAGCGACGGGCGCTGCGCCGCGGTGAGAAAAAGGCTGGTCATATAGGTTCCGGCAGCACCATCCAGCAGGCCCGGCGGAAACACCAAAAAGAAATTCGGCCTGAAACTATCCCAGCGTATTTTTCTGATACTGGCCACTTCCACGGTCAGTGGTTCGCCGGCCACATCGAAGCTCAAGTGATCGCCGAGCTTCAAGTGCAGCGCATCCGCGTATTCGGACGAAACGGAAACCAAGGGCTTGCCGGCATCCGCAGACGTCCACCAACGGCCGGCGATCAATTGGTTGTCCTCCATCATATTGGCCGACCAGGTTAGATTCTGTTCGCGCTCGACGTAGCCGCGGGCGCCGTCGCCCTGCAATTTCAGCGACTGCGGGGACTGCGCATTGATGGCGGTGATGCGCGCGCGCACCATGGGATACATTTGCGGCGCGCCAAAACCGTGAACGGTCAGGAATTCTTGCAGCTTCTCACGCTGCTCGGGGCGAATATTGACCAGAAAATTATTGGGCACATCGCTCGGCAGGCTGCGCCGCCAGTCAGCCAGCAGGTCGCCGCGAACCACCGCCAGCAGCAGCAGCACCATCAACCCCAGGCCAAAGGCGACGATCTGCACCACACTGCCGGTGCCGCGTCGCGACACGTTGGCAAGGCCGTAGCGCCAAGCCACGCCGACGCCGCCGCGCAAGCGGCTGGTCAACCGCACCAACGCGTAGCCTGCCAACGTCAGCACCACGCCCACACCCAAGACGCCTGCCAGGACGCTCAAAACCAGCTCGGTGTCCCGCACCATGCTCCAGAGAATCGCGAACAAGGCCGCGAGCGCCAACAGATAGCTCACGCCATAACGCAGCGGCGGTGCCGTCACGGTCTTGCGCAACACCCGCGCCGGTGGCGTGCTCTTCAACTGCAGCAGCGGCGGTAAGGCAAAGCCAATGAGCATGGCGAGCACCGTGACCAGTGCGATCGGCAAGGGCGACAATGAGGCTGCGGGAAGTTCACTGGGGATCAGGCTCTTGAGCAGCCACACCAATCCTGATTGGGCCAGGTAGCCGAGAAGCGTTCCGATGGCGACCGCAAACAGCGCCAGCAGCGTCAGCTCAATGATGGAGATCGCGAGCACAAATCCCTGCGCAGCGCCCATGCACTTCATCAATGCGACGGCGTCGATGTGGCGCGCGGCATAGCGTCGCGCGCCCATGACAACCGCGACGGCAGACAGTAACACCGAAGCGAGGCTGGCCAGATTGAGAAATCGGCTGGCGCGGTCGATGGCGGAATTGAGCTGACGGCTGGACTCCTCGACGTCTCTTAGCCGCTCCCCCGGCGCTTTGGACCGGCTCAAAAACTCTCGAAAATCGGCAACTGCCGCCGGGTTGCCCGCAAACAAAGCCGCATACGTGGCCCGGCTACCCTCCTGAACCAGCTGGGTGGAAGCGATATCGTCATAGTTGAGCAACGCGGCAGGCGCGAGATTCACGAATCCCGTGCCTTGGTCCGGCCGGTAGTCGAGAACCTCGGTGACGCGGAAACTGGCCGCGCCGATGCGCAGAGCCGTTCCCAGTTCCAATTTGAGCTGCGCGATGATGCGCGCGTCGATCCAAACTTCGCCGCGGCCGGGCACTTGGGTGGTGGTGCGCGGCACGCCGAACGGTGCGTCAGCAATGCGCAAGTGCCCGCGCAAGGGATAATTCGACGTCACAGCATTGAGCGCCGCCAGCTGGCTCGCATCGCCGCTGAAGATGGCGGTGGGAAATGAAAGCACTTGCGCGCTGCGCAGGCCGCGCTTGCGGGCCTCGTCGAAATAGCGTGCAGGGATGGGAGTCGGCGCTTCCAGGCGCAAATCCGCCGCCAGCACCTCGGCCGCTTGCGCGCGCACGCCTTGTGAAATGCGGCTGGTGAAGAAGCCAACCGCGGTCAGCGACAGAACCGCCACCACCAGCGCCAGAAGCAGCACCGAGAGCTCGCCCGACTTTAAGTCGCGCCAGAGGTTGCGTAACGCGAAGCGCAGGACTTGCATCAATTCACCGTGTGCCCGGCATCGAGCTCCAGCACGCGACTGCAGCGCTTGGCGAGGCCGCGATCGTGCGTGACCAATACCAGCGTGCTGCCGCTGTTGCGATTGAGTTCGAACAACAGATCGGTAATGCGCTGCCCGGTTGCCGTATCCAAATTGCCCGTGGGCTCGTCGGCGAAGAGCACCGCCGGATGGGTCACGAATGCGCGGGCAATGGCCACGCGCTGCTGCTCGCCACCTGACAATTGCTTTGGGTAATGCGCCAGGCGCGGCGTCAGTCCCACTTGCGCAAGCGCCGCCGCCGCCACCTGGCGCGCGTCGCGCCGGCCGCCCAGCTCCAGCGGCAGCATGACGTTTTCGATGGCGGTGAGCGAGGGGATAAGATGAAACGACTGGAATACAAATCCGACATGCTTGCCGCGAATCGCCGCTCGCCCATCTTCGTCGAGTTCCGTCAGGTCGATGCCGGCGATCAACACGCGTCCGGTACTCGGTGAATCGAGTCCCGCCAGCAACGCCAACAACGTGGATTTGCCCGCGCCGGAAGCCCCAACGATGGCCAAGGTCTCGCCGGTTCGCACGTTGAGGCTCACATCGGCGAGAATGGTCAAGGGGCCGTCAGGGCTTGCGACAGTCTTTGATACATTCTTGGCTTCGAGAACGATGTGTTTGGCTTCGAGATTGACTTGATCTTGCATCAGGAGCGCTCGTGAAACGGCTTTTGGCCCTATTCGTCTTGATCGTTGCATCCGCCCAGGCGTTCGCCCAAGCACCGGTGATTCTCGTATTAGGCGATAGCATCAGCGCCGGCTACGGGCTGGCGCGCGTAGAACTAGGCTGGGTGGAATTGCTCAAGACGAGGCTCAGTACGGAAGGGTACGGTTACCAAGTCATCAATGCCAGTGTCAGCGGCGAGACCACTGCGGGCGGACTCGCGCGTCTGCCGCGCGCGCTCGAACTTCACCACCCGAAAATCGTCATTCTCGAACTGGGCGGCAACGATGGTTTGCGCGCGCTGCCCATCGCCCAGATGCGGGCCAATCTGACCCAGATGGTCGAGCTGGCGACCGCCGCCGGGGCGAAGACGTTGCTGCTGGGAATGCGGATGCCGCCTAACTACGGACCCGAGTACACGGGGCAATTTGCTTTGGTATTCAGCGATTTGGCGCGCGACGACAAGCTGCCTTGGGTGCCGTTCCTGCTCACCGACATCGCCCTTTCCCCGACCCTACTGCAGGGCGATGACATTCATCCCAACGCGGCCGGGCAGCCGGTATTGCTAGAGAATGTCTGGCCTGTTCTCAAGCCGCTACTGCACAAATAAATCGGCCGGAAAGGCTAGCGCAGCCGTCAGTGTGCAACGCCGTCGTGACCTCTGCAGCTACCTCTACCTGTCGCGGCTCAGTGCGGGCGTCCGATCGGCAATATGCTGTTCACTTGAATGACAAAACGCGTGTATTGGCCCTGTGCAACGCCTTCCAACACCTTGCCATCGACGGTGACATGCGTATTCTCGCCGACGCTGTCGGGAAGTTCCGTCAGCCCGATGAGTTGCACATCATTCGCCGCCAGACATTGAAGACTCTGCGGCGGGGCATAGATGTATTGAGTCTTGTCCAATATCAGAATCGCCACCGTATCGATGCCATCGGCGCGTGGGAATTCACGGAAGTGCACGCGCCCTGAAAAGTCGTGCCTGACCTGCAGCCACAGGCAGGGACCGCTGCCGATGACGCAGCCGGAGAGCGCAATCAATACGCCGACGCCGATCAATAGCCGCAGATTTATGATCATTCCGAACTCCGTGCTCTTTCAGTCTGCGCCGAGCGCCGCGTCTTGCATAGCGCGCACGTTGCTGGCTTCATGATCCGATGCTATACACGCGTTACAAATTAAGAGGCATACCCGCTTGGATCGAAATTGGCTGAATCAATACCCGCCCGGCGTACCCGCGGACATCGACCCTGACGCCTATCCATCGCTCAAGGAGGCGATCGAAGAGGCCTTCACGACTTTTCGTCAGCTGCCTGCCTTCACCAACATGGGCGCCACCTTGACTTACATGCAGCTCGACCAACTCAGCCGGGCCTTCGGCGCGTGGCTGCAGCACAAAGCCGGGCTGGTCCGCGGCGATCGCGTGGCATTGATGATGCCCAATATTTTGCAGTACCCCATCGCACTGTTCGGCGCGCTGCGCGCCGGCATGGTCGTGGTGAACACCAATCCTCTGTACACGCCTCGCGAACTCGAACATCAATTGAAGGATTCGGGTGCCAAGGCCATCGTCATCGTCGAGAATTTTGTGCATGTGCTGCAGCAGGTATTGCCGCGCACGGATTTGAAGAACGTGCTCGTCACCGGCGTCGGCGATTTACTGGGCGTTCCGAAGGGCTTGATTGTGAATTTCGTTCTGCGGCATGTGCGCAAGCAAGTACCGCCTTGGAAAATGCCCGGAGCCTTGTCGTTCAAGAACGTGTTGGGAAGCGGTCTCGGACTGAAATTGGAACCGGTTGCCTTGGGACCTACGGACATCGCCTTTCTGCAATACACAGGCGGCACGACGGGGGTGGCGAAGGCCGCCGTGCTTACCCACCGAAACATGGTGGCCAACCTGCTGCAATCCCTGGCATGGATAAGACCTGCGCTGCAGGCGGGCGGTGGCCGCGTCGTGATCACGGCGCTGCCGCTGTATCACATTTTCGCGCTCACCAGTAATTGCCTGGCGTTCCTGCCCCTGGGCGCGCGCAATGTTCTGATCACCAACCCCAGGGATTTCCCGGGATTCGTGGCGGAACTGAAGAAGTACAAATTCAATTTCATCAGCGGCGTCAATACGCTGCTCAATGCGTTGCTGCACACGCCCGGATTTGCAAGCGTGGATTTCAGCGCGCTGCGCGCCACGTTCGCCGGCGGAATGGCGGTACAACCTGTCGTGGCGGCGCGTTGGAGAGAGGTCACGGGCAGCATTGTTGCCCAAGGTTGGGGGCTCACCGAAACCTCGCCCATGGTTACGGCCAACCCCATCGGCTTGCCGTTCAACGGATCGGTCGGGCTACCCGTTTCCTCAACGGATGTCTCCATTCGTGACGACGACGGCAAGGAG